>ERZ857629.331-NODE-331-length-69994-cov-9.414847_pt1 | contig 69994 bp, 52 predicted proteins | sample MGYA00519700_ERZ857629 | MGnify/ENA primary metagenome ERZ857629 (study PRJEB31778, sample SAMEA3449351) | human gut metagenome | biome: human gut; feature: human-associated habitat; material: faeces | place: United Kingdom | collected 2010/2012 ... | reverse complement strand
CAACGCACATTGGATACACAGCTTGCCTTATTCTAAATTCATCGAACTCACGTTAAATACATTCCAACGACAAAGTGTAAAAGAACAGGATATAAAAAAATCGTGCGCGGCAATTATTGCTGCGCACGATTTTTTTCTGTCGCACGAATGCGACTTTTCTGTCTGTTGTTACTTATCTTCCGGAAGTGCCAGATACCAACGTGTACCGCCTACAAGTCTGCCATACAAAGCAGCGTCATAGCCTGTACGGGGAGCCATGCCACGTGAAGCAATCTTCTTGGCAAGCCATTCGTTGTCGATAGCACCATTGCCCTTGTGATTTGCAAAACGGAGAAGATCGTAGTAACGATTTCCTTCGAATGCGGTTTCAAGTGCGAGTTCGTCGATAATCAAGTCCTCAACAGCCGTGATTACTTCGTCCTGTGTAATGGTTCCGTCCTTAACAGCCTGCTCAATGCCTACGCGATTAAGACTGTCGCAAAGAGTGGTTTCCCACTCTGAAGTCTGACCGTCCTTATCGGCACGTGCTGCTGCAATCTTTTGAGCTACGCAGAGGTCATAAGTGTAAAGGCTGTCGCGATAGCCGCGAGTTTCACCGCAACCAAGACCATGGATACCAGTGTAATTTGTAGCAGAGTTGTTAAACTTGTTGTCGGCAAAGTTAAGATAAGACTTTGATTGTGCATTAAGCATCTCGTTGAGACTGATGTAGTATGCACCGCCGGCATTTGCTTCAGGTTTCAACAAATAAGGAATGTTCTTAATTGTATCAACGCTGATAGTGTCGATCTTGATGTTTTCAAGGTCTGTGCTGTCAACCTGAATGTTATAATTAATGCTGTCCTTATATCTGAGTGTAGGATAGTTGTCAGACATTGTACCATCTTTCAACACTGAGAATGCATGTTCGGGGAATCCTGCACGGTTGATAGCTTCAGCAAAACGAAGGTGTACAAGAGCCTTACGATAAACAGGAATTGCATAATACGAATTGTAACCGGAACCGTAAACTCTACGACTCTGCCAATTGAAAGCCAAGTTTGAGAGAGGAGTACGTTTTGCAATGAAACGGAAGTCTTCACCGTCAATACGACGGAGAGGAGCAGAACCATTGAAACGTGCATCGCCCACGCCTTCATAGAATTCCTGTACCTCGGTACCGCCCGATGTACGATAGTTGCAATATACCTGTGCGGCATTAAGTCCTGCGTAATTCTCGGAAGGCTCAAGCTGACGATACTCTTCTTTTGGACTTACGCTGATAGAACCGCCGTTAGTTCCCACCGTCTGTGAAGAAGTTTGGAAACCGTAGATGTTCTGAACCTGAATGAGCACATCGCCCTGGCTCTTTGAAGCAGCACCGGGAATAATTGTGATCAGTTCATTGTCATTAGGCTCGTCATTGCCTCCTTGGTTACCGGTTGAGTAGGAAGTGAAACGGCTTGACCAGCCTCCCAAAAAAGGAATATAACGTGTACCTTCCTGAGAAATGCTCTCCGAGAAGCTCATTGACTGATTGGGCACATACGGAGCCTTCATACGCATATACTTATAGTACATGTCGGCAGCCTTATCGTAATCGTTCTGCATGAGATAGAGGTCGGCCGTAACAAGACCTACGGGGAAGAAGCAAGAATTGGAAGGAATGTTTACCGAGCCATTGTAATATGTTCCGTATGAGGGGAAACCAAACTGCTCCTGCAATTCGTATGCGCGGTCAAGACCTGCTGCAACAAGAAGGTCTGCAATGTTGTCCTTATTTATAACCTTACCGCTCTTAACGATTTCCTTACCTACAGAGCTGCTTGAAACAGGTTCTGTGAAGAAAGGCACTGAACCGTAGTTCTGAACAAGCTGGAGGTATGTCCAAGCACGCATTGCCTGAACCTGTGCCCATTCCTTCTGCATGTACTTAACTTCGTCTTTCACATCAGCAGTATCTACATAGTGAAGGTAGAAGTTGCACTGGTTAATGATATTGTAGTAGTCGGCGCACTGAAGGAAAGCGTTGTCGCCGTCTCTTTGATCATCGAAGTTGAAAATATGACTTACGCTGTCGCTGGTGTAGGTGGTGGCAGCAACAAGGTCGCCGCGCGCCTCACCAAGAATCACATCGCGTTCAACAATTTTCTGCATGCTCTTGAGTATGCCAAGATAGGAGTAGATAGAGTCTCCCGCATTTTTCTCGACATAGCGTTCCAGATCGGGCGTGAGCATATCTGAACATGATGTTGATAAGCCCACCATGCCCGCAAGCAGAATCACTAAACTTAATATAGATTTCTTTTTCATTGTTCCTGGAATTTTACAAGTTGAATGTTACACCGAAGTTGCAGCTGAAGCTCTGGGGCAAATAACCTGCATCAACACCCTGATAGAGTACTGAGTTGCCACAGGAAACTTCGGGATCTTCGCCTTTATACTTTGTAAGGGTGAAAATGTTGTTGCACTCTCCGAATACGGTGAGACCCTGCAACCAGCTAAGAGAGAGGGGCACCTGATATGTGAGACGCACTTTCTTAAGCTTCAAGTAAGAGCCATTGTCTATCCAACGATCGGAGAAACGTTCATTGTTAACCCATTCTTCTGTGTTGGTTGTGCTCATCAAACGAGGAATGCTGGTTTCCTGACCACTATAACGCCAACGGTTTACGAGAGCTTTTGACTGATTCCATACGGTATTGCCTTGTTCAAGCTGTGAACGCTGATAGTCGTAAATATCATTACCCAAAGAATATTTGAAGTTGATATCAAGAGTGAAACGTTTCCAAGAGAGCGAAGTGAAAATGTTACCGTAGATGTCGGGATTGGGATCGCCAATCTTAACCATATCGGCTTCGCTAATCCAACCGTCGCCGTTTACATCAACAAAGTGTACATCGCCTGCTTTGAAGTCGCGTGAAGGATCGCCAACAACACCGGTAGGATATTTGAGGTAACCGTATTTGCCTGCGGTGGAAGCCTCAGCATTGTCTTTGAACACACCTTTGGTCTTGTAGCCATAGAATACACCTGCAGCATAGTTCTTGGCGGTAAGCACATTGTCTTTGCCATAAACAGAAGTTGTGAAACCGTTAATGGTCTTATAGATTGTGCTGGTCATACCGCTTTCGTCTATGTTATAGAGGTTGATCTTGTCGGTAGAAGGAAGTTTGGTAATCTTGTTAGCATAGTGTCCCATTGTGAAACCTGCCTGCCATTTCCAATCCTTGCTGTTAACGAGGATGCCGCTTACAGATACCTCTACACCATTGTTCTGAAGTTCGCCCTCATTGGTCCACATGTTAGCAAGACCGGTAAGATAGCTTACTTCTTTTCTTGTCAAAAGGTTGCTTGTTTTGCTCAAGTAAACTTCTGCACCAAGACTCAAGCGGTTGTCAAGGAGATTAGCCTGGAGACCTACATTGAAACGATGATTGGTTTCCCACTGAATTTTGGGGTTCGCAATATTTGCAAGCTGGAGACCCGTTGAGTTATTGAGGAACTTAACGTTCTGGAAATATGTACGGGTAGCATAGTAGTCAATATCATCGTTACCGGTCATTTCATAACCTGCGGTAAGTTTGAGAGAGTTCACCCAATCGGCATTGAACCAATCCTCGGAAGAGATAAGCCATCCTGCCTGCAATGAGGGGAACAAACCCCAACGTACACCGAAGAGTTTGAGACCGGAATCAGCTTCCTTACCGAAACGTGAAGAAGACTCCATTGATACAGTTCCGTTAACAAAATAACGGTTACGGTAGTTGTAAGAAGCATTGAGATAGTATGCAAGATTCACCCATGTATCGTTTGTACCTCCGTAGTCAAGGAAGCTCAAGTCGTAAGAAAGGTTAGGCAACTTATCATTGGTGTTGTTGTAACCTTTTACATAGGTATTGCTATAGGTATAGCTTGAGAAACGCATACCTGCCATAGCGTCGAGGAAGTGCGCACCCATCTGCTTTTTCCACTCTGCACGCAAATCGTTGAACACTGTGGTCTCTTTGCCATACTGCGACTTAACAGAACTGCTGACAGAACCGAGTCCCTCGATGAAACGACTGGGAGTACCGCTGTAAGGCAAGTAGTATTTCTCGCTTGTACGGTTGAGAATATAACTGAAACGATCAGAAATCGTGAGATTCTTATTCACAACATACTTAGGAGTTACATTGAGCATGAACTGTGTCTGCTCCATGTAGTTCTTGTCGTTACCCTTACCATTCTTCAAGATCCAATACGGATTTGCCAAAGCGTAGCTGTCATAGTTCTGAGCAAACAGGAACGGGTTGGGGTCGGAATTGAAATACTTTCCTGAATATACGCGCTTGTCCATAGCCACCTTATTTACAAGGTTCACGGGATCCCATGTTACAACATAGGAATACGGGCTGAGGAAAGGAGCCTGGATAAGACCCAATACATTGGGAGAAGAAATGTTATCATTATTATAGCTTGAAGCCCAACCATTATCACGGAGGTTATAAGTAGAACGTCCGTAAGCAAGGTCGAATGAAGCAGTAAGTTTGTCGGTAATGGTTATATCGGTGTTGAAACGCAGATTAAGACGATCGAAGTTGGTCATGCGTGCAGTTGCGTCAGACTTGGTGTAACCAAGAGAGAGGTTGTACATAGCCACGTCATCACCACCTTGTACGCCAACCTTATAGTTCTGCGTGAAAGCAGTACGATAAAGATTCTTGCTCCAATCAGTGTTGTTATGATAAAGAGGATAGTAAACATAGCTGGGATCTTCGTTCAAGAATCCGATATGGAAGTTGCTACTGCGGTCTTCAGAATCCTTATATGTACCTATAAGCTCTGAGAGATAGCTGCGATATTGTCCGGCATTCATAACGTCAACATAGTTGGGAGCTGTTTCAAAGCCACCGTATATGCGGGCATTAATACGTGTAGCCTGGCTCTTGCCACGGTTGGTGGTTATTTCGATCACACCATTGGAACCTTTGGCACCATAGAAAGCTGCACCATTCTTTACAACCTTTATGTCAGCAATATCATCAACGTCGATCATGTTGAGAACGTTATTGATGAATCCCTGATGAACCGTAGTACGGTCATACTGCATGTCCCAAATAACACCATCAACTACAACCAAAGGCTGTGCATTAGAGTTCAAAGAGTTTATACCCTGAATAAACATTGCTGCACCCTGCGCAGGAACTCCACCACGAGAAATAGTGCGTACGGAACCGTTAAGGGTGTTTTCTATATCGCTTTCTGCAGTAAGAGCTGTAGTATTAACAGGATGAGCCTCAGATACGGAATATATGCTTACACCATCTTTATATACAGATTTGAATGCAGAAGAATACATCTTTACATCCTGTGAGCTTTCACTCTTAATGGCGCGCTGCATACCATTGTAACCCGTTACCTCAAAATAGAGAGAAGTAACGAACTTAGGAACAGAAATGGTATATGAACCATCTTCCTCGGTCATTGCTGTATAGAGTCTGTTGTTAAGAGCCTGTACTCGCACACCGCCAAGACCTTCGCCTGTGGCAGCATCAACCACCTTACCACTTACGCTCTTCATTTCATAAGTGGGTATATCCAATTTTTTGGGTTTCTTCTTTACGGCAGCAGAATCGTCTTCAACCACTTCTGCATCGTCAACGTCGTCCTGAGCCACCAGAACCGTAGTTCCCGATAACATGAAAAGACATACGGAGGCGCGTAAAGCCCAATGCATCAATTGATTTTTTCTATTATCTTTCATTTGTCTTTATTTTTAGTTAACAAGAACCTTATTAGTTATCTGATTCATCATCCTTGCTAACGAAGAGGAAGCAATCGATGTAAAGTGCCGGGTCATAAATTCTCTTCTGAGCGGCAGTACGTACAACAGATTTGAGCTTGAGCTTCGGATAGCAGGGTTCTGCACCCTTGAAAGCATAGGGGAACTCAAAGTCCTTGAAAAGAAGTACACTGTCGATTACACCGGCACGTGTTTCGAAATCCTTGCTTCCATCTTCTGCAACAGCAGCCTGCTCTATGTCGCGACCATTTCTGTCATTATAGTCATAAACTATAGAAGCCGAGAAATGATTACGTTTTGTTTCCTCAATAGACTGGGTTTTCTTATCCATATTAAGCGGAACCATAACAGCATAGATATCATACTTTCCAGAAAGGATGTTAGGAATTTTGAAGCTGACAGTAGGTTGTGAAGCCGAGCTAGAACCCGGGAAGTACGCAAAACTATTGTTGCTCACGTAACCTTTAATGGAATCGTTGCGGTTGAGAGATGTAAGATAAACGGAGTTTCCGTAATAATTACCGTTCTTCTCTGCCGAAGCAAAACCATTAATATCCTGATAGAACTGATACTCTGCTTCTACACGTATGGTAGTATGCCATGATTTACTCGGTACATAGCCATAGTTATCAATAGCATAAGCATATCCATTGGAAACCTCGAATGGTTCTGTACCTTCAACAATCTTTGAAAGATATGGTTGATGGATATTGGGATCATCAAGAGAAGTTGCGCCACCACGCACCAAAGAGTCTGCATTGTCTATGAAGTTCTTGAAATATGACAACGAAGATTTTGTTGCATCATATCCAGGCTGTTTTCCAAGACTTGTAACAATATTGTTAAGCATCACGTTCTTGATACGCACGTCTGCCATAGAGTCCGCATCAAATTTATTATAGAGGATTTTGGTAGTGTTGTCCTCTGAATAAGGATAGCTGCTCTTATACTTAAAGTACTTACTAACTTTTGCTTTTGCTTCGGTCCATGCTTTGTTTGTCGGGAATATACCCATAAGCAAAGAGTCCTCATTCTGCCAAAAGTTAAGGCTACCGATTACTTTGTTGCTGATCTGGAAAACAGAGTCTACATACTGTATTTCACCATTTACGGTAGCACCAGGAGTACTTGCACCCTTCATGAAAATAAGGGTATCATCTTCGTGGAGGAAATTATAAAGAGAATCCAAACCATCGGTAAACTCAATTGCCTCGTACAAGTTGGAAGCAAACGGAGCTACACCTTTAAGTTTATGAAGCGAACCGTTTGAAGCCTCATTAACCATTCCATCTATAGCAACCTTCTTGAAAGTATTGTCAAGAAGATTATAATCGTTTATCTTCGAGTTAAGCATCGTAACCTTTATAGTGTCACCGCCATTTACACCCGAGAAATTATAACGAGCAATATGGTTACGTACAAACTGTTTTTCTACCTCACGGTTCTTACCCTCATCAAGCATGGCAAGCCATTGAGCAGCATTATAAGTGCCATCCTCCGGAGCCCATACTGTGAAAGTCTGTGAACTTGCGAGCAACTGCGCGTAAGTTAATTTGCCAGTCTTCGAATACTCATCCACAGTAAAAGTGGTGCGTTCCAAAATTTGTCGCAAAGAATCCAGTTGAGGATCTGCTACAATTTGCTGCCACAACGACTGCTGGGGAGTAGAAGAATGAATATCAAAATGATCGTCAGAGCAAGCGTTAAAGCCTATCAAAGCCAACGTGCCAAACAGACCATATTTGAGCCATTTGCAATTTTTGATGTTCATATCTATATTATTTTATTTCGTAGTTGAATTATTTATATGAGAAAAGCGCGGTGGCACATTTGTTAGCGCAAACGCGCCACCACATTTTTTAGTTTCTCGATATAGTTTGCTCCTTTTCCCAAGCCGGATTCTGGTGAAGCAGAGGATTGACCTTCATTTCATCCTCATAAACCGGAGAGTAAAGAGAATTCATTGAAGATAACTTCGCTTTCACTGCATTAGTATTTGTCGCATATTTAGAAAGCAGGAGGTTAAGCATATTGGAAGTTTTGCCGTCATACTCTGCAAGACGAACAAGATCGAACCAACGTTTGCCCTCGCCAAAGAACTCTCTACGACGTTCACGCATTACGAGCGAGAAGAGCTGTGAAGGAGTTGAATAGTCGTTAAGTTTCAGCTTATCACTTTCTGAAGTTACAGTTGGATTGGAACGATAAAGAATCATTGTTACATTGTTAAATGCACTCTCTATCTGCTCGTCTGTAGGAGCCTCCAAACGTGAAATTGCTTCAGCTTTCATAAGAAGAACATCACTCAAACGGTAAACAATCCAATTAGATCTGAAAGAAGATGTGCTCGATCTGCTTGACTTTGCACCCTCTGAATTATCGTTCAAGTTTGTGAATTCAGGAGTAGTCTGGCAATATTTTGCTATCTGGAACACACGCTGACCGGCTTCGGTGTATCGCATGTTTTCCCAACGACGCATGTCAGTTTGGCTGTAAACACCGTTCGTGTTGTCGATAGCCTTTGAAACTGCCTGCAGCGGAGAAGCTGCCTGAAGAAGACCTGCATTACTACTTTCTGCACAATACAAACCTACCTTATTCCTATATGAATATATCGGAGTGTTCTTGTTGGAACTTCCATCGAACTGAAGTTCAAAAATACTTTCACTGCTATTTCCATCAATGAATATCTTACTATATATCTCATCAGAAACATTCTTGGTACTTCCGTTTGAAGAACGCATTCTGATTAAGAAATATGGATTATCCTGATTTGCAGCAGAGCTTTGATTATATTGAGGATTTTCTTCTTTGTAACGTGTAAGATACATATCCAAAACTGCATCGCAAAGAGTTATTACCTTCTGATAATCTTCCTGAGATTGATTGCCATATTTAGCTACAGAGTCTGTAGAAGCATTCTTCGCAGCACGCCACAAATACATATCTGCCAACAGAGTATATATAGACTCACGAGTAAAACGACCTTTATCTTCTGCCGTAGAAGAATAGCGACGCATACCATTGTCTTTTATTCTATCAACATCGTTGATAATCGAGTCAAGTACAACTTCTGCTGCTATCTGACGACCGGAATGTGCTCTTGCCTCACGGTCTGTACCAATTGACTTGAAGTCGAGAGGTACATCACGGAAAGTACGCACAAGGTAGAACATATTGAGTGCGCGCAGTGCCTTCATTTCTGCCTCAATAGGTTTCCAATCTTCCGTAGTGAAACTTGCGTCCCTGTCTATAACTTTGGGACCATATTCCAAAACCTTATTGCAGAAGTTGATGTCTTTATAGAAATCCGCCCAACTGAAGAGCGAGTTGGTCTGAAGCAAGTTGGCATTCATGAGGTCTTTCATGTCATCCCAATTCTCAGACAAGAGGTCAAAGTTATCAGAACGGCATTCCCCCCATATAACGAGCTTGGACATTATGCCGCTTCCGATGAATTGCTTGTAGCATCCACGCACAGCACTCTGCAAGTCGTTTCGATCCTCCCAAAACTCCTCCTCCGTAATCTTATTAGAGGGGTGAATCGTAAGGAAGTCATCACAAGATGTAGTGCCAAGCATTACCAAGGCAAAAGCAGATGTGAGCAGACCTTTATATATATTTCTCTTTTTCATCTTTGTTGAAATCTTTAAAATCCTACATTAACGCTGAATGTAAACGAACGAGAACGCGGTGTCTGCGAACTGTCGAAGCAAGGAGACCAACCACTCTGTGAGTGTTCAGGGTCAACACCAGAATATCTTGACCAGAAGATTAGGTTGTTACCTGAAAGAGCGAAACGCAAGGAACGGAGACCGTAGCGTTTGAGCTTCTTGGAATCGAAATCATATGCAAGCTGCATGTACTGGAAGCGGATATAATCACCGGGTTCCACATAACGGTCGCTACAGAGAGCATTGTATGAAGTTCCTGCGTTTTCATTCATAGCACGAGGAATTGTGGTTATGTCGCCATTCTTGCGCCAACGCCAACGAGTAGCTGTACTTTGGTTACGGTTGGTACGCATATCCTCTGCCTGCATACGAGCAAGGTTCACGATCTTGTTACCATAACGGAAGTTGAAGCTGGTCTTCAAACTCCAACGCTTGTAGTAAAGATCGATACCGAAACCGCCGTTCAACTTAGGATTGGAACTACCAAGGTAAACCATATCAAGTTCGTTGATCTGACCATCATGGTTGATATCTTCGTAAATAGCATCACCACCACCGAATGTGTAGTTTCTGCCACCATAGTTATAATACATCTGAAGAGGATTACCCTTCGCGTCATATATTATATTGCCATTAGCATCACGAGCTACAGGGCAAGTTGCGTTGAAGCTTCCGTTGAGACCATATTTCTCAGCATAAGCTGCGGTACGTTCACCATAAATAGTATTCTTTGATTGATCTGCGAAATATCCGCTGTGATCATAGTCGAAACGATATACACCTTTGTAGCGGAAACCATAGATACCACCAAGAGCATTACCTATCTGAACGCGGCTCATCCAAGTTTCATTATTATAGTTGAAGTCGCCATTCAAACTTGAAAGCACACTTGCATCCATCTGAGTGATTTCATTAACATTCTGAGCAATGTTGAACTTACCAACAATCTGGAACTTCTTGGGGACAATGTCAATCTTCTTTGTTACGAAGTTAAGTTCCCAACCCTTATTCTCCATTTTACCAACGTTAGCCCATGCGAGAGTGCTGAAACCTACAGAAGAAGGAATACTTACATTCTGCATCAAGAGGTCTTTGGTATACTTGTGGTAAATGTTCAAGTCGAACTGGAGAAGGTCTTCCAACATGTTGAGGTTGAAACCTAAGTTCCATGCAGAAGTCTTTTCCCATTTAAGGTCGGTAAGACGCAAGTTCTGCGGAGCAATTGCAGTCTGACCAATGTAAGAGCCAATGCTTGAGTATGTGTTATACATAAGACCTTCTTCGTTCGGTTGGTTACCGTTTATACCCCAACCCGGACGGAAAGCAAGCATATTGACAATCTTCTTAAGAGGCTTCATGAAAACTTCATCGCTGATGTTCCAACGACCGGAAACACCGGGGAAGAAACCCCAACGGTTATCTGCACCGAAACGAGTACTTCCGTCTGCACGAAGAGTGAAGTCTGCTACATACTTTGATTTGTATGAATAGTGTACACTACCAAGAATACCAATGCTGTGTCCTTTGCCTACACCTGTTGATGCACCTGTGAGGTAAGCTAACACGCTCGGGTCGGTAATACCACCTGCCAAACCATTGGAAGAAATGTTCTGGTTATCGCTTGAGCTTGTTGACATTTCCATACGAGCCATAGTAGTAAGGAAGTGATCGTCAGTCTTAAACTTAGGAGTAAACACAAGAGTGTGGCGAGTGGTGAAAGTAAGACTCTTTGATTCACCATCGCTTGCAAGGTTAACACCGCCTGTATCGTACCAATGGCTACTGGTAAGAGAAGCAGGATAGTATGCCTTGTTTGTGTTAGTATAAGCCTTCATGTAAACCTCACCGGTATAGTTGAGTTGCGTTGCATTTTCGTCCTTACCCAAGAACTTGTACTCAATCTGGAACTGCGGGTCAATAGTATATGTGCTCTCCTTAATCCAAGAGCCATTTGCGATAGCAACAGGGTTACCATTGCTAACCATATCGCTCAAATAATAAGAGCTAAGACCATCACGCACCTGACCTGCTGCACTTGCAGCGGGGAACATCTTAAAATATTCGTGAGTATTGTAGTAGCCTCTGGTTTCGGGGTCATACTCATAACGATAAACTGTCATGTTAGGCATTGCCTTGTATGCACGATCCAAAATACCTACATAGTTCTTCTTATTGTTTGTATAGGTAAGAGAGAAGTTTGACGAGAATTTGATACGATCACTAACGTAGTAGTCAAGAGCCATACGTGTTGAGAAACGATCGAGAGCCTGCTTGATGACAGTACCAGTTTCATGGTCGTAGCTACCGGATATACGGAACTGTGCTTTATCACCACCACCGGAAAGTACTACGTTATAGTTGTGAGTCTGACCAAACTGGGTAACTTCATCACGCCAATCGGTGTTCTTATTAAAGTTGCCGAAATACATAGGACGGTTACGGTCGTATGAAATCTCAACAATGTCGGATGCGATGTTGCTCTGTGAAGGATTGAAGTAAGCCTCCTTAAGCATCATGGTGTATTCATCACCGTTAAGCATCTTCATGCCTTTAGGCTGCCAAGAACCTGAGAAACGATAAGAGAAGTCAACACGTGCAGGACCACGGTGTCCGCGACGGGTTTTGATTTCAATCACACCATTAGCACCACGTGCACCCCAAATAGCGGTAGCCGCAGCATCCTTCAATACATTGATGCTTTGAATATCTTCAGGGTTCACAGAAAGCAACTGAGCAAACTGCTCGCTGTTATCCATATCCTGAAGGTCAATATCTGAAGAGTTGTAGTTTTCAAGAATATTACCATCCACTACAATAAGAGGTTCCTGATTACCATTGATACTGGTAACACCACGCAAACGCATCGTAGTACCCGAACCAAGGTTACCGGAATTCATCACAATATCAAGACCTGCAATCTGTCCCTGCAAAGCCTGGTCGGCAGTTTCGAAAGAAAGACCTTTCATTTCGTCCATGTTAAGTTCCTGTGTTGCACCGGAAATTTCTTTCTTGGGAATGGACAAGCCATTTGACTTAACACGCTGCTTTCCGGTTACGGTTACAGTCTTGAGCTGTGTTTTACTACGCAACTCTATACGGAACACTTTAGTTGCACCGATAACCTGACTGTATTTAGCATAACCAATATATGAAATCTCAAGGCGGTTTTTACGGTTCTTCACCGGCATGGAAAAGTTACCGTTAACATCCGTCGTAGTGTTCTCAACAATACGATTGTTCTGGTCCACCTCGACCACATTCGCCATCATCACCGGTCCGTCCGCTTTATTCCAAACGTGTCCGGAAATTCGATCCTGTGCAGCCACGGAAGTAAAGCAGAGGCACAGAGCGAAGAGCAATAGATATTTTATTTTATTCATGGTTGTTTGTTTTATTTCCGAATACGATATTTTGCGATGAACTTTCTGGCAGCACTTGTAGTAGCCCAATCGCTGTCGTAGCGGTCATTTGTAAGCTCTTTGAAGTTGAGCACACCGTCAATCTGGTGAACCACAGCATAAGAAGATGTTTCAATCTTCGTAGCATTCTTAGCCTTTGTATTGAAAGTGTAATCGCGAGTCATGATGTTCTTCAAAGTTTCGTCGCTTGTTACGTGGCGAACAGGACCTTCAACATCATGTCCGTTTGCATCGGTGCTGTATACCGAACGAACATCCAAAGTACCATTACCCGTAGAAGAAACCTTAACCGAACGATAGCGGTTGGTCTCGTCATTAATGCAGGCAGTTTCATACTTTGTTGCTTCAACTGCATTGTGGTCAGCAAATATAGAGTTATCCTGGAAGTGATATTTGAGGAAGTTTACAAGGCAGGTGATCATAGCCTGAGCTTTGAACTTGTACTTACGTGTAAGTGCAAGAATTTCTTCCTCGCTTGCACCGGCATCAGTTGCAGACTGAACTTCAGCTTCACCGGCGGTGATTACTTCTGAAATCTGATCCCATGTGGGAAGTCCGTGATCAATTGCGTCGAGCACAGCTTCGTTTGTGGGAACATAAACAGTATATCTAAATGAATTGAAGAAACGCACGTTATCAGTAAGACCATTCTGTGAAGATGTGAACACAGTGTATTTCTCGATTCCCGTATCCTTATCCTCCTGCTTCTTAACACTGTCGGCAACACCTGCACGGGTGAGCAAGTCAGCATCAATCTGGCAAAGGTTAAAGAACTGATAGAACGGAGAAGTTTCGCCTTCGCCCTGAAGCACACTGTAAACAGACTTCATTGTAGTCTGAATAGGACGGTTAATAATATATGTCATACCATTACCGTAACCTGTGGTTTCTTCGCGGCGGTCGTATGTACGTTCTACAGTAATTATTGAGTCGTTGTCAATTTGGAAACCGCCCTGAACATTGAAACCTGCCTGGGTCTGATCAAAATCGCTTGAAAGAGTTCCGTCCTCACGGTTGGAAATCTTAACTGCACTACCACCCTTAGTTACATAATATTGATTGAGTGAACCGAAACCGGTCTTTGACTCTGCGTCAGAGTGTACAATAATATGAGAATCGAGGAGGTCTTTCAGACGGTTGTTAATCTGGTCTGCAGAAACTGAACCAGGAATAGAACCACCAATTTCGTTTGTTACAGGATCCCATTTGTATGCACGAGCTTTTACAGGAGCTGTAGCATCAGCACGACGAGTACTGTAATAGAAAGAGAGAACACGCGGCTGTGTCCACTGACTTGTTGTCTCATCATAATATGTTGAGAGAGCATTGTCGGTAGGAATAAAGAAGCTGAAGCGTGAGCTCATTGCCAAAAGGTAGTAAGAGAAGAACGCATTCAAAGGAGCAGAGTTCGGGTTGGTGATGTAAGAGTCATCGGCCGAGATAGCCCAGTTGAAAATCTTCATGTCCTTGCCTACAAGTGCAGGGGCGGAAACCGCTGCATACTTAGCAGGAGCGAATACCTGATTCATTATATATACAGCACCATTGTTTGCAAGAAGCGTGGTGTCGATTGTAGCACGGAAACCGTCAACGCCGCCCTCGATGTTACCGAACATCGGGTCTTTTGCGTCGTTCATAATAGTAATGTACTTGCTCGGCACGGAGTTGATGAACGAAGTTTTCATCAAGTTCTGCACAAACGGCTGAATGATACGGATAGGAATCTGGTCTGTATTGTAAACAAGATTCTCTTTGGTATTTTCTTTCTTTGCGTAAGCCTCCATGAGGAACTCACCTGCACCTCCCGGGAGGAAATATTTCTCAAGCACCTCGTCTGAAGGAACGAACATCGCACCCATATCGGTATAAAGTTGCTGTCCTTCGGGATAGTAACGATTCCATCCCGGATCGTAATCCAAGATAAGGTTCTCGCTTACCTTTGCACCATAAGGATCGGTGTCAAGACGACCACCCTGCGAACGAGCCGAATAGTAACGTTTCTCAAACACTGAGTCGCGGATACCTGTAAGCTGCAAGTGCGAAGAAGTAAGTGTTGAATTATAGAACGGAGCCGAGAAACGGTCGAGCAAATGGCTGAAGAGTTTAGTCTTACCATTTGTACGAATCATTTCAGCCATGTTTGACGGAGAAATCAGAACTCGGTCCAATTTGTCAACATAACCATTCAAACATGTTTGGTCCTGTCCTATTACCTTGCTACCATATATATGAGCATCGGTCGGTTCACGTGTTGAGCCTACCAAAGTCTCGAAGTCGGCATCGGTAATATTTGTTTCACCCATCTGTCCTGCGAGGAAGTGGGTCATAAGCGGAGTAGTTCCGTCAAGCGCGAGCCAAACACCGGCTTTCTCCTGAGTACGGAAGCGTTTCCAATAGTCAACCTCCGTAGGTTCAGATTCGTCATTGTTTTCGTTGAAGATTTCGGGAATATCCCCGCTATCCCAAGCGAAATAAGGAATAGAGTCAGTAACGGCTGCTGAAGTAGGCTGACGCAGGCACTGGTTCTTCGAAATTGTAGAACCGGAGCTGATGTTAGTCATCATCTCAAGAAGATAAGCATTGTTGAGCATGGAGGAACCCATGAGCAAATTCTTCATTGAGGTGGTGAGATCTTCATACTTCTTTACGCCCCACTGATTGTTTTGATAAAACTTGGCAAAAGCGTCGTCGTCGGCAACGAACAACGTCTTACTGCCGGTACGTTCCAAGACTTCTTGGTAATCCAAATCCTGAATTAGACGCACGGTGTTGGTGTAGTTCTTCTGTCCTACGAGATAATCGTAAATGCTCGCACCAAGCCAACTCGGCTTTTTGTCGGGCAAATCATAATCATCGGAACAGGAGTACGTCAATCCGCACATCGACAGCAGACAAACAGCCATCAGCCATTTTCCGCCTTCTTTGATCAAACGGTTTTTCATACACATCAAATTTATTTTATTATATTTATTCGTTTTCTTCATACCTTATTGGTTTTATACACGAGTAAAGGAGCACTGCCGGGATAGCAGAGCCTCCGATGAAATTTCAAGACACTTTTCATGTTTCATAAACGACAATTAAGGGCTTTGTATAAAGCCGGTTATTATGGTATTATTTCTTTAATCTCTTTATTGTTAATATCTTAGCTAAGCACTTTAATCTTGCAGGCGCAAGTTGCTCCTCCAAAAGTACTGTTTTTTTTATTTTTAGCAAACTCTTATAGCAGTTTTTTCTGCTTTTTCACCTTCGCACCCCTCTGTTTTTATTGAGAAGTCAGGATTTCAATGCGAAAAATACGAAGATTTTTACATACAAAAGGATTTTGGGAGCATTTTTTATGATTTTAGTTTGAAGGATGCGATTTTTTAGGGTTTTGAGGCTCGAATTTTAACATTCGCGGGATAAAAACCGGGCAAAAACCGGTCTTTCGGAGCACAAAAATCGTGTGCATAAAACAGGAATGTAACGCTCTTCGAAAAAGAGATTTTTTTGCACAAAAACATTGCCGCCGCCAAACACGCAAACACGCCTATAAAGGGAGACACGGCTTTCTCTGCACACACTCCCCCGCATCTTCGTTTTTGCCTCTGATTTTCATGACACAAAACGGTACCTGTCGCATGTTCTTAACGGCATTTTAACACCTTTGCAGCATTGCGCTTTCGCTTTTTACAAAATACACACATTTTTACATCGCGGAGATAAAAACACATCTCAAACCTACTTTTTTGCTTTTCAAGCAAATTATCAAATCAACAAGTATGAATCGTGCAAAACTAAATCTATATTTAATTTTCAATTATCCATTAACACATTGCGCTTTATACACACATGCGCAAAATACATACATTTTTTTACATTCACTAACATCGGGCAAACATTGCGGACTTTCTCGTGCATTTTCGGCACGGTTTTTCCCCAAAATACGTCATCGAAAATAACACATGGCTTGTTGTAAAAAACATAAGGCATATATTTTAAAATACAAGGCACTTATTTTAAAATAAGTGCCTTGTATTTTTTGTCTTTCCACGTGTCTGAACAACAGCAACTTATAAACAGCGTTTTTCAAGCTTTCCGTCAATGATGCCGACGCATGCGGTTTCGGCGTAAACATAAAGAAATTCCCCTGCCGCGCTTGTGCGCGACAGGGGAACGTATATACCTGTTTTTATGCATCTTACCATTTATCTTCGGGCTTCTCGCCGTTGTAAACACTCTTGGGAACCCACTCTATGAAATCGGGACCGAAATTGGCAGGTCCGTTCAGCAGCGATTTCATACGCATATAATATGTAACACCGGGGCGGCAGTTCTCGGTAGTTACTATGTGGCGCAACTTTGCTCCGCTCGGTCCGTGACTGCGTCCGCCTTCGGTAACATTGGTTGAATTGAAACCGAAACTGTTAGGACATTTCATGAAAGTATGATTGCGCATGTTCTTATCATTTTCGCGATTAGCGTCCGGATTATCGGGATCGTCCTTCACCCACCCTATCACGGCTTTATCAGGTTCTATGCGGGCATCGATAGGCAGGCCCACCGCCGCAAGATTATTGGGATCGGTGCCATAATAAAACTGAACCATGCCGCGACCACTGTCATTGCAATATCCGAGACGGAGTTCATAGGTGCCTTCATAGGGAACGGGCGGAAGTTGCCAGGTTACATCGTAATATCCTTCAAGTACGAAGTCGTCTGCTTCGTAGTTGAGCCAGTTCACACTGTAGTTGTTTATGGAAATCATCAATGTCTGGTTCGAGAACTTCACTTTGCGCATATATCCGTCGGGTATCATATAATATATATTTGACGGCTGTTGGCGCAGGCCGTTTGTCATGAGTTCGTGCTGCATTGTCTGCGTATCCCAACGCATTCTTTCGTTGAGTACTTTATATTTTACATCATCATTATATATGAGTATTCCGTCTATCATGTGATAAAATCCGTTCAACGCCTGATTGTCGCGTGCGCCGTTGCCCGATTGTACGAGCAATCCCTTTATGGGCACTTCGAGTTCGCGGTAGCTGTCGTTGTCATATTCGCTTACGTAGCGATTTATTCTGATGCCTTCGGTTTGTTCTCCGAGAGTGAACTTAATGATACGGTGGTCTTTGCCCATAGTCTCGAAATATTCAAACTTATCTATGCCGAGTTGTTCGGGACGACTGTAAGAATATCCGAGTTGTCCCTTTGTGATTACAATATTATTGTATGCCATGCCGACATCTATGATATGATAGCCCACAAACTGGTTCAATGCGTTGTCAAGGCTTTTCGGGTCGTCGGAATTTGCCTCGGGATAGTATTCTTTCACCTTGCGGTTTATCACGGGCATGACTTCGTCCCAGTTAACTACGTTTCCGTTCACCACTTCCAGCTTTATGCCCCACTCTGCTTCGAGAAGACTGTCGGGTTCTACGAATGCCGTGTAACCGCTATTATGATGAAGCGGCTCGTTAAGCAATTCGCCATACCATATATGCTTGTAGTTTTGCGGATGGTCTTGAAGTTCGTATTCGTCGTCGCGATATTTTGCCATACTGTCCGCCCACGACGTAACTTCGAGCAGATACGAGAATATGCGTGTGTTGTCCTGCATGCTCAGAAGTCCCGGAAGCGAAGTGGAGGCAGGCATAACCACATGGTCAACCACGTGGATTTGTCCGTTTTCCACCTTGTTGTCCGAACTAACTATGCGCGAGAACGTGTTTATTCTGGTAATTACTTTTCCGCTGTCGTTTGCTGCAAAATTTATTACTATGTATCGGTCCGCCATGGTCTTCTGTTGCAAAACACCCTCCTGAAAGTCGGTGGACTTATAGGCTTCTATGTCGCCGTTGTCTATTATGCTGTTAAAAACTATGACTTGTGCCAGCGAATCGCTGACATTGTTAACGTCAAAGCCGCGCCGGTTTTCCACGGAGTCCACAAATTCCTGAATGGCATCGTCTGTGGGAATAAAACAAGTATAATTGCCGCGACTTTCAAGCATGTGGTCCATTGTGGAACCGCGCCCCATGCCCGAACGCGCCTTTTTGAGCAAAACGAGATACTTGCTCAGCTCCGGCTGCTGCTTCACAAAGCCGGTTACACTCTGTCCCGAAAACACATAAAGGTTCGACTCGTCAATGTTGTCGGAGCAGGAACTTACGGCAACCGAAACTATCAAAGCCATAAACGCGAACAATATTCGCGAAAGCAGTTTGGTGATAAATACATTACAAGATTTCATGGTTATAAAGTTTGTTATTTTTCCGATTCAAATTTAAGGTTTTATAAACAATGCGCCAAATAATTATCTGACTTTTTGTTTTTCTGCCGGTTCGGCTGATACCGGAATCCGTGTGCCACGCGCCAAACCGCAAGACCTACGCACAGACTCACAGGCGGCAAAAAGGCGTTTCGGCAACGCCTTTTTGAGGTCGGAATAAGTATTTGTTTTTCAAAGAAAAAGAACAGGCGAAAAATACAAGGCATTTATTTTAAAATAAGTGCCTTGTATTTTAAAATATATGGCTTGTATTTTTTGCGATAAGCCATATGTTTTTTTCGCTTCATGAAAACAGCTCCGAAAAATTCAAATATATGGGGTGCAAAATGCCAAAAAGCGACCCGTACGCCTTATTATATATTGCGTCATCTCGGCTTCCCGGATTTTACGAACCGAAAGTTTCCGAAAGTGATGCTTATGCACCCGCCGCAATGCCTGCGGAAAGAAACAATAATACCGCGAAACGTTACGGTTTCGCGGTATTATATATAATGTATGGTTCGCTTATTTTTCGGATGCGGTTTTCTTATTGCGGCGAACAGACACCACCACTGCCGCAACGAGCGCAAGCAACATCACAACCAATGCCGCGTAGGCAAGAATTTCCGTTGTGTGGAGCGATTGCGGATCGAACTTCAAGACGAGCGTATGCTTGCCGCCGGGAACTCTAAGCGCGCGCAACACATAGTCGGCGCGACCTATCGAAATGTCTTTGCCGTCCAATGTAGCCGTCCAGCCGGGATAATAAATCTCTGAAAGCACAACTACACCGCCGTTCTTCGAATCCACATTGTATGTGAGTTCGTTGGGTTCGTATGCCGTGAGCACAATCTTCGATGTTGTGTCGGCGGCAGCATTTGCATAAGCCGCACCGAGCTCTTTCTCGAAACTCTTGTCGGCTACCGCCTCCACGCGACGGTTTATCTTTTTGAGCATAGCCATTTCAGCCTTCGCGCCGTCAACGTATGTGAGTTTGTCAACAAACCACGCATTTCCGTAAGCGCACGGATTTTGAAGCGGAATGGTCTTGCCCTGCTGCAAAGGCATTATGAAATACTTGGTGTTGAGCATGTTTATCGTAGGACACACTGTGTCGGCATCAAACTTCGAGAAGTCGCCGGCGGCCTGCGGAATTGCCTGCATCAATGCCTGCATTTCGGGTGCAATGCAATAGGTTATCAAATCCTGATAACGCCCGAGTTTGGCGGCATGATAGCCTCCTATGCTCTTATGCCAGTAAGAAGTTTCATTTTCATTGAATGTGTCGGAAGCAAAATTGAGCACGCGGTAATCAAGGCTCTTGTCCTGCAAAATCTGTTCGTCGGTAGCCGTCTTTGCAAACACCTGCTCCTTCTGAAGCGGGTCAACAAACATATCGTTATTGAGATACCTGCGGTTCACACCCCACATGTCCACGAGGCAAAGCACCGTTACGGCAACAACCATCCATGTAGACTTCAGCTTTCCGCTTCGGTAAATCATGAGGATAGCCATTCCAACGACAATAACCCAGAAACTTCTCCAGGCATCGGACGAAAGAATGGAATGACGTATTGCCGTGATGTCGGTGGCAAACGAATTTACCATTTCGGGCTGCAAAATTCCGTGCAACTCGTTCAGGATTTTGTGTTCGTTGCCTGTGAGACAATCGCCGAAGAATGTGCCCGGAGTTATGGCAAACAAAAGGCAGAGACCGGCGGTTACACCGAACGATATATAAAGAGGTATGGGTTTCTTGCGCAACAAGTCGGGTTCGGAAACCATTCTCGACAACGTAAGAGCCGCGAGAAGAGGAATCGCAAACTCTGCCACAACAAGAATGGAGGACACGGCGCGGAACTTGTTATACATCGGGAAGTTGTCAATCATCCAGTTTGTAAACGCAGGGAAGTTGTGTCCCCACGAAAGCAGCATGGAAAGCACCATGACCAACATAAGGCAACGGCTGACAGCTCCCTTGGAATAGAAAAGCGAAAGAATGAAAAGCATACATACAAATGCTCCGACATACACGGGACCGGATGTTCCCGGTTGCTCGCCCCAATATTGAGAAAGTCCCGGAGTGCTTCCGCCAAGTTGCGGATAAAGTTGCTGCAAAGTCTGCATGTACTCGGCATAATGGGAATCAGCCTGCGCTTTCTCGTTTGCAGTCATCGCACCACTGGCACCGCCTTTGACATTCGGCACAAGCAGGGAGAATGTTTCCCCTACACCGTAGCTCCATTGAGTTATATATTCCTTTGACAACCCCGAAGCGGCACTCTGATCATGCTTTCCGGCAGTGGCAAGTTCGCTGCTGCCGCGCATTGTTTGCTTACTATACTGATAAGTATGGTAAAGATTCGACGAGTTAACGGCTACGCCAATCAGCGAAGCCACTACGAAAATTCCCACACCCTTCGCAAAGCGCACAAGTTGCTTTTCTTTTATTGCCGTAATAAGGAAACCGACGGACATAAGCACCATTGCAAAGATAAAGTAGTATGTCATCTGCAAATGGTTCGACAAAATCTGCCACGCAATGAAGAACATGGTCATCACACCGCCCCAAAGATATTTTCCACGGTAACAGAGCACCATTCCCGCTATTGTGGGAGGAATGAAAGCAAGTGTGAGAACCTTCCAAAGGTGTCCGGCACCTATAATAATAAAGAAGTACGACGAGAAAGCCCATGCCACCGCGCCGAAAACCGCTACGGGAGGACGGGCACGGAATGTGCGCATGAGTATATAGAATCCCAGAAGAAGGATGAACACATACATGGCGCAATCAGTGAGACCAAGTTCGTAAACTCTCTCAAGTCCCGACAAAACACTGCGCGATTTGTAGCTCGGAGATATCTGATAAGTCGGCATACCACTGAAAAGAGCGTTAGTCCAACGGGTATCGTTGCCGGTACGTTCGAGATATTCCATTCTTTCACGCCCCGCGCCCACGCCGCCGGTGATGTCGTTGCCCGAAAGTACGAGACCCTGCGTAATGGGAGTGAAAAAATATGCCACGGATACAAGCACAAACAGCACAACAGCCACTGCGTCGGGCGTAATACACCTTAACAGGGATTTGCTTTGCGTTGTATTTTGTTTTTCGCTGTTCATATTCATATTTATATATACAAGCCGACGGAGACACGCGGTTTATGCGCATCTCCGTCTGCCTTGCGGTTTTTAATATCTGTAGAAGTCGGCTTTATAAGGACCGTCAACGTCTACGCCGATATAGTCTGCCTGCGCCTTGGAAAGCTTGCTGAGATGAGCACCTACGCTTGCAAGATGCAGACGAGCCACTTCTTCGTCAAGAGCTTTGGGAAGACGATAAACACCTACCTCGTATTTCTTGTTGAAAAGCTCTATCTGCGCAAGAGTCTGGTTCGTGAACGAATTACTCATCACAAAACTCGGATGACCTGTGGCACAACCGAGGTTTACAAGGCGACCGTCTGCGAGCAGGGTTATATGATGTCCGTCGGGGAACTGATAACTGTCAACCTGCGGCTTTATGTTTTCTGCCTTAATGCCGGGAACTTGCTTCAACTTGTCCACTTGTATCTCACTGTCAAAGTGTCCGATATTGCAAACTATGGCTTCGTCGGGCATTTGCTTCATGTGTTCCACGGTTATTACGTCTATGTTGCCGGTGGTAGTAACGAATATGTTGCCAACAGGCGCAGCTTCTTCCATGGTTACCACCTTGAAGCCCTCCATTGCAGCCTGCAGGGCGCAAATCGGGTCAACTTCGGTAACGAGTACGCGCGCACCGTAAGAACGAAGGCTTTGTGCACAGCCTTTACCCACTTCGCCGTAACCGGCTACCACTGCCACTTTACCGGCTACCATTACGTCGGTGGCACGCTTGATGCCGTCAACCAAAGATTCGCGACATCCGTAAAGATTATCGAATTTGCTCTTAGTTACACTGTCGTTTACGTTGAAAGCCGGGAAAAGGAGTTCTTTCTTTTCCGCCATTTGATAAAGGCGATGCACACCTGTTGTGGTTTCCTCGCTCACACCACGAATTTCTTTCGCAGTTTTTGCCCAGCGTTCGGGATCGGCAGCAAGAACTTTCTTGAGAATTGCTTTCAACGCGGCTTCGTCGCCACTACCGCTGGGAGTGTCGAGCACAGAAGCGTCTTTCTCGGCTTTTGCTCCGAGATGTATCATAAGAGTTGCGTCGCCGCCGTCGTCAACAATCATGTTGGGGAGTTTTCCTCCCGGGAAATTCATGGCTTGAAGCGTACACCACCAATAATCTTCGAGACTTTCGCCTTTCCATGCAAACACGCCCACTCCCATGTCGGCTATGGCAGCCGCTGCATGGTCTTGTGTGCTGTATATGTTGCATGAGCACCAGCGCACTTCCGCTCCGAGAGCCACGAGAGTCTTTATGAGCACGGCGGTTTGTATGGTCATGTGCAAAGAGCCCATGACACGTGCACCCTTCAATGGCTTCGAATCGCCATACTTTGCCTGCAATGCCATAAGACCAGGCATTTCATGTTCTGCTATACGAATTTCTTTGCGACCGAAATCAGCCAAACCCATATCTGCTACCTTGTAGGGCAGAGCGGAAAAAAGTTCTTCCATCTTTATTATATATTGTATATGTTTTCTAATTGGTTGCAAAGATATAAAGAAATTTTTCTTTGCCGCATGCAAGCATCATATTATATTCCATGTTTGCATTGCGCCGGCACCGATGCACATATCGCATGCGGACCACAGTTTTTTGTTTCTCGAAAATGCTTTTCCGTTGCCCAAAATCACGATTTGCGAAGCATCGTTTCGGACGCTTTTCGAAACACATGGGACATAAGAAAAAATACAAGGCACTTATTTTAAAATATGTGCCTTATATTTTAAAATAAGTGCCTTGTATTTTTGGACTTTTCAAGTCTTTGAACTGCAACAACTTACAAAAGCCTCAAAATTTCCCTTTTCCTGCCGGTCTCAAGCCCTCTGCGCCAGACACATGCAAACGCCGTGGTTCTCAATCACCAGCGACCAGTCGCCCGAGTGCAACAAATCCTTCACATCGCCTGTTTTCATAGCGTGCCTTGCTTCAACTGCTCCACGAAATGGTCAATGCGCTGCATCTCTTGCGGAATCTCTATGTTTTGCGGGCAATGTTCCACACACTTTCTGCTTCCTATGCAATGATTTGCCTGACGCAGTTTCGGCACACTCCTGTCGTAGCCCACAAGAAATGCCCTGCGCGCCTCGCGATAGTTCTTTGCCTGCTGATTCTCCGGCACATTGCCCTCGTTTACACACTTGTTGTAGTGGACAAATACCCCGGGAATGTCAAGACCATAGGGACAAGGCATGCAATACTTGCAATCGTTGCAGGGAATCGTGGGATATTGCACCATAATCTCGGCAGTGTCGTAAAGAAACTTCATCTCCTCGTTGGTGAACGCCTTCCCGTGCGCTTTCGCCGGTAACTGTGGGCCAGCGCATGCAGCCGTAGCCGAGAATGGAAACCTTGTCGCCTGTTTTGGGATTGATGCGGTAGGTCATTTTATCCTTGGGAATGGGACCTTGTGCCGTTGTCGATTCGCCGTTCACTGGATTTTTTCCGGAATCACAGCCCACCAGCATAGCAGAACCGGACACTGCCGCACCGGCACCGAGTCTTTTCAGAAACTCGCGCCTGTCGATATTTTTATTGCCTTTTGTCTTCATAAGTTTTTCAAATGGTTTTGTGCTGTTCATGACCTTCAACATATATTGCGCTGAAAGGACGCGCCGGACACAGGTTTTCGCACGCACCGCAACCTATGCAGCGTTCCTCGTTCACTACAGGAATTTTAACCGAAGCCTCATCGTTGGGATTGGAAGCCACCATTGTTATTGCGCCGGCGGGACAATGGCGCGCACAGTTGCCGCATTCCACTCCGTCTGTGAGAGGTACGCAATTTTTCTTAACCCACACGGCATGACCTATCTGAGTTGACGATTTTTCGGCGGGAGTGATTTTGAGAATCGCGCCTGCGGGGCAGACCTCCGAGCATTTCGTGCATTCGGGTCTGCAATATCCGCGTTCGTATGACGAATGCGGCTTCATCAGTTTCCCGGGTCGCAGCACATCGTTGGGACATACCACCACGCACAACTGACATCCCGTGCAATGGTCCTCCAAATGTTTCAAACTTACGGCACCCGGCGGAACAATGGGAGTGTTGCGGTTGGGAATTTTCTTGTCAAGAATCACAGCCAGCCCGCCGTCCACCGTTTTGCCTTGGGCATGAGCCACCGCAGTTCCGAGAATAACTCCCGCACCTACAAGAAAACTGCGGCGCGAAGCATCGATTTTCTGCTCATCAGCCGCCTTTGCGGTAACGGATGCCACTGATTTTTTGCGCATTTCAAAATGTAGCGCATCATGCTTGCAATTGTCAATACAATCCATGCAAGCCACACAGCGGGAATAGTCAATCTTATGGTTCTTATAGTCTATGCAAGAAGCCTTGCAGCCCTTGGAGCAAAGCGAACAGTTGCTGCATTTGTCGGTATCTATAACCGGTTTGAAAAGAGCATGGCGCGAAAAAATGCAAAGCACCGTGCCCACGGGACAAATGGTGTTGCAATAAGTACGACCGTCGCGCCACGCAAGAATCACCACCACAACCAAAGTTACAGCGGCAAGAACAAGAGTGGGAAGCGCACGGAGCCATACTTCGCGCTCGTAGAAAGCATAACTTCCCGCACGTTCCGAAACGTATGCGAGCAAATTGTTACACCATATATATATAGGCGAAAACAAAGTCTGCGCAATACGTCCGTATGCACTATAAGGGTCGAGCAAACCCGCCAATCCCGCGAAAGCCATGACCACAAAAGCAATGAGAACCGCATAACGCAACCTAGACTTTGCCTTGGAATACGAGAAACGGCGGTTTTTGTGTTTACGCCTCGCGCTCACCCACGACACAATGTCCTGAAACACACCGAGAGGACAGATTACGGAGCAATAAACACGCCCCAGCAGGAGCGTAAGAACCAGCACGGCGATAATCACGCCCGCATTGAGAGCCATGACGGCAGGAAAGAACTGAATCTTAGCCATCCACCCGAACCAGGCGTGGATTGTTCCCGTAAAATCAAGGAACAGCATACTGACAAGCGCAAAGAAAACGATTGCCAAAGTAATTCTTATTTTACGCAGCATAGTGTAGTTTTTTGTTTTCTGAGATAAATCGTTTCAAACTAATAATATTGTACAGCGCAAAATTAACAATATAACTAAATCTTCCACTTATAAATTTTACAGATTTCAGTACCAAAATTTCGGCAACACACATTTTTCGGTTCATCCCCGCTAAAAAACACCCTGGAAAAGACACCGCAGCCCGCCACGCCGTTTTGCGAAAAAACACACGGCGTTCCGGCACGTCAAAATACCGCGAAACAGCAAAACAAGCCGTGGAATATTCATTTTTTCCGCCTGCCGCAAAAAGCACAAGGCATTTCGTAAAAAATACAAGCCATGTATTTCAAAATATAAGGCACTTATTTCAAAATATATGCCTTGTATTTTTCCACAATTGTACACATCTGAAAAACAAAAACTTACAAAACGCCGAAAACAACCCTTTTCAAAGCAAACATTGCATATTTATTCACTCGCACACTCCACCCCGCAAACACTCCCTCCCACTGCACATTTTGCCCGCCCCTAAGAAATATTTACAAATGCTTTTCAACTCCAAATTGCGCATAAATCAGGCGTTTTGTGCAAAACATGGACGATTTTCAAAGAAAAATTTTGCCATATTAATCAATAGATTTAATTTTGCAGTCTGATATAACAATATTATTTATCAAATTAATAAGATCATGTCTGATATCGAATCAAAAGTAAAAGCTATCATTGTTGACAAACTCGGTGTTGATGAAGCCGAAGTAAAGAACGAAGCAAGTTTCGCAAACGATCTGGGCGCTGACTCTCTTGACACTGTAGAGCTCATCATGGAGTTCGAAAAAGAGTTCCAGATTCAGATCCCCGACGACCAGGCAGAGAAAATCTCTACCGTAGGCGACGCTGTAGCATATATCGAGGCAAACGTTAAGTAATCCAACTTAACGTTTCCTTTAACATCTAACGATGGAATTAAAAAGAGTTGTTGTAACCGGCATAGGCGCCATAACTCCGCTTGGAAAGAATGCCAAGGAAACTTGGGAGAATGCCAAGAACGGAGTAAGCGGTGCTGCCGAGATTACACATTTCGATACATCCAAGTTCAAGACACATTTTGCGTGCGAAGTCAAGAACTATAACGCTCAAGACTATTTCGACCGCAAAGAAGCGCGTAAGATGGACCTTTACGAGCAGTATGCAATAATTGCTGCCGATGAAGCCATCAAGGACTGCGGATGGGATTTGGAAAAAATAGATAAAAACGAAATCGGTGTCATCTTTGGCGTGGGCATCGGAGGAATTCGTACATTCGAAGAGGAATCCGTGAACTACGCAAAGACAGGTGAGACCCTCGGTCCGCGTTATTCTCCATTCTTCATCCCCAAGATGATTTCGGACATCGCAGCCGGTCAGATTTCTATCAATTACGGTTTCCACGGTCCCAATTTCGCCACCACTTCAGCCTGTGCTTCTTCAACCAACGCCCTTGCCAGCGCGTTCAATCTCATACGCCTCGGCAAAGCTAACGCAATTGTTACGGGCGGTGCCGAAGCTGCTATCTGGCCTACGGGAGTTGGCGGATTCAATGCCATGCACGCTCTTTCCACACGCAATGATGATCCCGAACACGCCTCACGTCCTTTCAGCGCATCACGTGATGGTTTCATAATGGGCGAAGGTGCGGGCGTTCTTATCCTTGAAGAACTTGAACATGCTTTGAAACGCGGCGCACATATATACGCCGAAGTTGCAGGCGCAGGTATGTCGGCGGACGCACATCACATTACTGCTTCACATCCCGAGGGACTTGGTGCAAAACTTGTGATGACTCGTGCACTGCAAGACGCAGAAATGAAACCGGAAGACATTGACTACATCAACGTTCACGGTACTTCCACTCCTGTAGGCGACCGTTCGGAAGCACTTGCCATAAAAGATGTATTTGGCGAACATGCTTATAAGCTCAACATCAGTTCTACGAAGTCCATGACGGGACACCTTCTCGGTGCTGCGGGAGCTGTTGAGGCACTTTTCTCAGTGAAAGCTGTTGAGGAAGACATTGTTCCTCCCACCATCAATCATGAGGAAGGCGATGACGATCCTGAAATTGATTACAACTTGAACTTTACGTTCAACAAGGCACAAAAGCGCACCGTGCGTGCTGCCTTGAGCAACACTTTCGGGTTTGGCGGACACAATGCATGCGTCATTGTCAAGAAATTCGCGAAATAAAAACTCATTGGCTTGATAAACATTTTTATAAAGCCGGCATCTACATCTGAATGATTAATTTCATAGATAAACTAAAGCTCCCTTTCCGAAAGGATAAGGAGCTTTTTTCGTCCTTATACTCCATTCTCGGTTTCTATCCCCGCGACATTGCTATATACAAGCAGGCATTGTCGCACAGTTCCAATGCCCTGCAAACCGAAAGCGGCAAGCGGCTCAACAACGAGCGTCTCGAATTTCTCGGCGATGCAATTATCGAGGCAGTAACGAGTGATATTGTTTACAGACACTTTGACAAAAAGCGCGAAGGCTTTCTAACCACCACGCGCAGCAAGCTTGTGCAGCGCGACACCCTGAACAAAATGGCGCAGGAGGTAGGTCTTGACAAACTTGTGCGTACAGGCGGACACCAAAGCGGACATAACAGTTACATCGGCGGCAATGCTTTTGAAGCAATCGTGGGTGCAGTTTACCTTGACAGGGGCTACAAATACTGCATGTGGTTTTTGAAAAGCCGCATAATCGCCGCCCACCTCAACCTGAACGATGTGGCAAAAAAAGAAGTGAACTTCAAGAGCAAACTCCTTGAGTGGGCGCAGCGCAACCGCCTCGAAATCGAGTTCATATCAAACGACCCGGGTAAAGGAGCCGCCACAAGCGAAACCCCGACCTTTCTTGCCACGGTGATGATTGAGAACGTGGAGTGCGGAAAAGGCAACGGATTTTCGAAAAAGGAAAGCCACCAGAATGCAGCCCGCGAAACTCTGATAATGCTCAATGCAAACAAGCAGAAGATTGCGGAAATTCTGAAATCAAAGGAACAGCGCACGGCAATGGAGGCAGAACTCATCAGCGTTCCCCCACGTGTGAGCGACGGCAAGCGTCATTCGCGCCCCAAACACAGGAATTCCGCTCCGCAACGTGCACAAAACGGCGTGCGCGAAAACGTTGTTGCCGACACCAAAACGCCTCAGGTCAACGCTTTGTTGCAAAGCGCGAAGGCTTGCACGGATAACATCGGGCTTACAACAAACAACGAACCTGCCGTTTCCTCCGGTGGCGAAAACGAAAAGGGTAACAGAAAACGCAACTATAACAAGCGTCGCCGCAAACAGGCACGCGATGCGGCGGACAATGCGCAAACGCAACAAAAGAGCCGCGATGCCATTATAGCCGAAGCCGAAAACAAGGCTTTCAACAAATAAGAAATCCCGTAAAAGGCAAAACGCGACAGGCGGAAGAGGCTGGAAAATGCGGCAAACCATTGCCGGCGCAACAGTTCACACCCGCCGAAAAAGCGTAAAAGACTGCTTTTTTCGCAAAGTACTGAAAATCAAGAAATAAACACAAATCTTGACACTTTTGTAAGTTGTTGTGTTTCAGATTCTTATTACAGCAAAAAATATAAGGCACTTATTTTAAAATAAGTGCCTTATATTTTAAAATACATGGCTTGTATTTTTTACGATAAGCCATATGTTTTTTCGCACATGCTCCGAAAGAAAACAAATTTCCCTTGAAAATCGTTTTTCAATTCCGTTTGCACCGGTTTTGAAGGTTGTGTTTTGCACAGCATCCCAAAGTGTGCAGCACATATCCCGTGTTGCGAACGCGGTGTGTGCAGACACGAGGATGCAAAAGCCGAAAACCGTGCGCTACATAGAACCCTGAAAATTCCATGCGGCTTACGAAACTCCGGATTTAGGAACATGCTGTCTTTTGACGAAATACATTTCGCACGCCGACGGGCATACGGGAAGCGGCATGGCAATGAACATAAAAACAACCGCGCCTGCACATCCTCAGATGTACAGGCGCGGACTGCTATAAGAATTTCAATAAAAATCTTTTACCAGATGTGTGCACGCTTGTCTGCAGGAACAAAAAGCTTGTCGCCTCCCTTGATTCCGAAAGCCGTGTACCAGGCATCAACCATAGGAAGCGCAGCGTTTACACGCAGGCTGTTGGGCGAATGAACGTCGCTGTTCACGATATAAGCCACAAACTGCGGAGCGATGTTGCTTGCCCACATTCTGCCATAGGCAAGGAAGAAACGCTGTTCGGGTGTGAAACCGTCCTTAACGCCAAGCGGATTTTTCTCCATTGACTTTTTCAGAGCCTGAAAGGCTATGTTTATTCCGCCATTATCTCCGATGTTCTCACCAAGGGTTTTCTTGCCGTTTACCTTCAGTCCCGGCTGCATTTCCTTGCTTCCAAACCAGTCTTCGAGCACTTTGCCTCGTTCGTCGAAGTTTTTCTTATCTTCGTCAGTCCACCAGTTTTTAAGGTTTCCGTCTTTGTCGTATGCGCAACCCTGGTCATCGAATCCGTGGCTCATTTCGTGTCCTATCACACAGCCTATAGCTCCGTAATTAGCGGCATCGTCGGCTTCGGGATCGTAGAACGGCGGCTGCAAAATGGCTGCCGGGAAATTTATACTGTTGGATTGCGGATTATAAAATGCATTCACCGTTTGCGGGGTGCAACCCATCTGATGACGATCCACCGGTCTGTGCCAGTAATATTCTATCTCGCCTTTGCGCGAAGCCATTGTTATGCGCTCAAAGTTCTCGCTCAAAGTTTTATTCTCGTCCACCTGCACATATTTCTCAAGACCTTCCCACTTGTCAGGGTATGCCACATTAATTACCATACCATTGAGTTTTTCGAGAGCCTTTTCTTTTGTGGCGGAAGTCATCCAAGTGTTACTCTTTATACGCTCCGCAAAGGCGGCTTGCAGGTTCTTAATCATTTCGTAAGCCCTTTGTTTGTGGCTTTCGGGGAAATATTTCGCCACATACAGCTTACCGATTGTTTCGCCAAGCATTCCGTCGAGCAAACCCACGGCACGTTTCCAACGGGGCTGCTGTTCTTTCACACCGTAACGGGCTTTGAGATATTCAAAACGGCGATTGCCGAAATCGTCCGAGAGACATCCTGCCGAAGCTCCCACAACCGATACTTCCATATAGGCTTTTATTGCCTCAAGGTCGGCATTGGCAAGAATATTCTCCACTTCGTGCAGCGGTTCCGGCTGTCCAACATTCACAGTATCAATATCGGAAGGATATTGATAGGTATCGCAAATCATTTTCCAGTCTATGCCATTGAAATCCTTCAAAAGTTGCTGCCAACTCAGGAGATGCGTGTTTTCCTGAGGGTTTCTCTGCTTTACCTGGTCGTAACTTTTTGCGGCAAGTTGGTTTTCGAGAGCCCAAACCGCCTGCATTTTTTTCTCGGCAGCGTTTTCGCTGTTGCCCACCATCTTGAAATAATCCTTCATAAGGCTTTTGTAAGCCTCCGCCACGGCTTTCTGCTGCTCGTTGGGGCTTGTATAATATTCCGGATCAAGTCCCAAACCGCCCTGAACGGCTGAAAACATATACTGGCTCGCATTGTTCGGATTTATTCCCAATCCAAAACGGAACAATGTGGTTCCATATCCTTTCGCTCCGAGTTCATACATCAGTTTAATGCACTCTTTGCGATTCTTTACCTTGTTTATTTTTGCCAGCACAGGTTTTATGGGCGTATATCCCAGCTTGTTGCGCTTCACACTGTCCATGTACATGCGATAGAGTGCGCCGAGTTTCTGTCCGTCCGTGCCTTGCGGCATTTTTTTGGCTGCATATTCCGCCACAAGCTCCTTTATGCGGTCATTGTTTTGCTCGTCAAGGTCGGTGAAAGCCCCGTTCATGGGGTGAACTGCATCAAGCGGATGGTTTTTAAGCCAACTACCCGCCGAATACTCATAAAAATCGTCCCCGGGTTTGACACTCAAATCCATGTTTGCCTTGTCTATGCCACTTTTCAGTTCTTGCGCCTGACCGGGTGAGGCTATTCCGAGAATTGTCATGGCAATCATTACCAATTTACTTTTCATTTTTTATATATGATTTTGAAATCGTTATTTGCTGTCAGTCATTTTGATTTCGGGGTGCAAAGTAAAGAAAAACGCATCTCACTGTCGCTTCACGACATGAAAATTTCGTTGAATCTCAAATCTTTGCGGAATTTCGACACGCGGAATACGCAAAAGCATACAGTTTGTCTGTTTTATGCCGCTCCTCATGTTTCCGTCCGCATGCCACATCCCGTCATCCGTATATAAAGACAGAAAAACTCCGATTTACTACAGAAAAATACAAACAAATTCCGTCATGCACAAAATATTCACATAAAATACACCAACGCACTCCATGAAAATCATTCGGCACACGCAGCAGGGCAAATGCCGTTATCCGCACGCAACCCTCTGATTTTCCGAATTTTGCACCACCTTTCGCGATTTCCTTATAAGTGGTTGTCATTCACACATTTAACATCGTCGAAAATACAAGGCACTTATTTCAAAACATAAGGCACATATTTCAAAATATATGGCTTGTATTTTTTGCAACAAGCCATGTGTTTTTTCCGATTTGCGGGAGCGGGATGAAAAATAACGCTTCCGACAATGAATATATGCACTTCCCCACCCATGCAAACCGCAGGGAATTCCCAAATAATCATAAACCCAAGGGCAAATATCCGCAATGTTGAAACTTTCAAGTAAATTTGCGCATTGAATGCCTATTACATTCAAACCAAGCATAGAAAAGATGAGTTTGACAAGCATAATAAGACCGTTTTTCATGCCGCGTGTGCGCCAGATAGCGCGTTACGCCTCTGAAACGGAGGAGATTCAGCGCGGAGTGCTGAGACATCTCGTATCGCAAGCCGCACAAACCGAATGGGGCAAAGCCCACGGCTACGACAACATAAAATCATACGAAGATTTTGCCGCCCAAGTGCCGGTGAGCACCTATGAAGAAACAAAAGGCTACATTGACCGCATGCGCCACGGCGAGAAAGATGTGCTTTGGAAAGGAAGCGTGAAATGGTATGCCAAGTCATCGGGCACCACAAACGACAAGAGCAAATTCATTCCCGTGAGTGCGGAAGGACTGAAACGCATACACTACGCCGGAGGACGCGATGCCGTGGCACTGTATCTGCGCAACAATCCCGAAAGCCGCATATTCGACGGGCGCACACTGATTCTCGGCGGAAGCCATGCGCCAAACTGCAATCTTCCGGGCAGTCTTGTGGGCGACCTTTCGGCTATTCTCATTGAAAACATCAATCCGCTGGTCAACATGATAAGGGTGCCGAAAAAACAAACGGCTCTGCTTTCAGACTTCATGACCAAGCGCGACCTCATAGCCCGCGAAGCCATTAACAAGAACGTAAGCAACATAAGCGGTGTGCCTTCGTGGATGCTTTCGGTGCTTGACCGTGTGCTCGAAATCTCGGGCAAGAGCCACATAAACGAAGTTTGGCCCAACCTCGAGGTGTTCTTTCACGGCGGTGTGGCTTTCACCCCCTATCGCGAGCGTTACAAACAAATCATCACGAGTTCCAAAATGCACTACATGGAAACCTACAACGCCAGCGAGGGATTTTTCGGACTTCAGGACGACCCTTCCGATCCGGCAATGCTGCTGATGATAGACTATGACGTGTTCTACGAGTTCATACCTCTGGAAGAAGTTGGAAATCCCGAGGCAAAAGCCGTGGCATTGTGGGATGTGGAAACCGGGAAAAACTATGCCATAGTGATTTCAACCTCTTGCGGACTGTGGAGATACCAAATAGGCGACACCGTGAAGTTTACTTCCAAAAATCCGTACAAATTCATAATAAGCGGAAGAACCAAGAGCTTCATCAACGCCTTTGGCGAAGAACTCATGGTGGACAACGCCGAAAAAGGACTTGCAGAAGCATGCCGCGAAACAGGTGCGCAGGTTGCCGAATACACCGCAGCCCCCGTGTTCATGGACATTCACGGAAAATGCAGGCATCAGTGGGTTATAGAATTTGCAAAACGCCCCGAAAACATGGATGTCTTTGCCGAAAAACTCGACAAGGCTCTGCAAAGAATCAATTCCGACTACGAGGCAAAGCGTTCGAACAACGTAACACTGCAGCAGCTCGAAATAACCGAGGCAAAACCGGGACTTTTCAACGAATGGCTCGCAAGCAAAGGCAAACTCGGAGGACAGCACAAGGTGCCCCGCCTGAGCAACACCCGGAAAATAATTGACGAAATACTGTCGCTCAACAGCAAATGAGCGGAATACGCATATAAATGACCATACGCAAACTGCTAAAAAACACTCTGTTGGTGCTGATATCGGCACTTGCCTTTTCGTGTGCCAATCCAGGAAGACCCGACGGGGGAGCTTACGACGAAACACCGCCGAGCGTGGTGGGCACTTCGCCGAAAGAATATGCACTGAACAACAAACAGCAGAAAATAACGCTTCTTTTCAGCGAATACATCAAACTCGACAACGCCGCCGAGAAGGTTGTGATTTCGCCTCCGCAGCTTGACCAACCCGAAATACGCGCGTCGGGAAAGAAAATCTATGTGGAGCTGAAAGATTCGCTTATTCCCAACACCACTTACACTATTGATTTCTCCGATGCCATTTTAGACAACAACGAAGGCAATCCCATGGGAAGTTACGCCTATGTCTTTTCGACCGGCGAAAGCATTGACACACTCGAAGTATCGGGAAAAGTGCTGAACGCACAGGACCTCGAACCGGTGAAAGGCATTCTTGTGGGACTTCATTCAAACCTCAACGACAGCGCATTTGTGAAAACCCCGCTCGAAAAGATTGGGCGCACCGACGGCTCGGGACATTTTGTGATAAAAGGCGTTGCCCCGGGAAAATATCGCATCTATGCACTCAACGACGCGGAAAGCGACTACGAATTTCACCAGAAGAGCGAGGACATAGCCTTTACGAAAGACATAATAATACCTTCGTGCACTCCGGCAACGCGCGAAGACACCACGTGGATAGACTCCGTGAGGATAGATACCATAAAAACGGTGAACTATACGCGCTTCATGCCCGACGACATAGTGTTGCGTTCGTTCAAGGAGGTGCAAACAGTGCATCATCTGCTGAAAAGCGAACGCAAATCGCCTTATTCGTTCAGTCTTTACTTTACCGCGCCGTCGCAGGAGCTTCCCAAAATACAGGGAATAAACTTCAATGCCGACAATGCCTTCTTAATTCAAAACAGCGCGGGCAACGACACCATAACATATTGGATTAAAGACACCGCACTCGTAAAAAAAGACACATTGGAACTGACACTTACGTATGCGGATACCAATGATTCCACGGGAATAGACGAAATGCGCAGCGACACATTGGAACTCGTTTCGCGCACTCCCTATGCCAGAATCATGAAAGACTTCAACGACAAAATGGAGCAGTGGATGAAACGCAAGGAACGCTCCGAAAAACGCGGCAAGAAGTTTAACGAACGGCAACCGAGGCAATGGATACGCATGAGATACAATGCCACGAACAATCTTGCCCCAAACGAAAACATAACTCTCCTTTTGAACGAACCGCTGATAAAGGTTGACACGTCAAGGATACATCTTTCGCTCGGCGTAGACTCGCTTTGGGAGGAACGACCCTTCATTGTATCGCGCGACAGTGCCAACATGCTTTCATACACCGTGTATGGCGAATGGCGCAACGGGCAAAAATATAAATTGGAAATAGACTCCGCCGCCTTTACAAGCATTTACGGCAACAACAATATAAGAATGGAAATGAGTTTCAGCGTTCCCGCAACCGAAGCATACGCTTCGCTTTTCGTAACACTGAGCAACTATGACAACGGACAGGCTTATGTGCAGCTCCTGAAAGGCGACAAACCGTACAGAACCGTGAAAGCCGACGGCGATCATGCCGATTTCTACTACATTTCTCCCGGAAAATACTATTTGCGAATGTTTGTGGACCAAAACAACAACGGAAAATGGGACACAGGTCTGTTTGCCGAAAACAAACAACCCGAACCGGTATATTATTTTCCTTCGGAAATAGAATTGCGTGCCAGCTGGGACAGCGAACAAGAATGGAACGTGCGCTCAACTCCGCTCGAGAAACAAAAACCAAAGGAGATAACCAAACAAAGAGCCGAAAAGAAACGCGAAATACAGCACCGCAACACGGAAAGACTGCTTAAAAAGCAAAAAGAAGAACAGAAAAAACAACGCAACAAGAGATGAAAAAAAACATTTTACTGATTCTCACGCTTTGTATAGCATGGATTAACGCCACAGCACAATGTCCCATAAAAAACACGGCATTCAAAAGCGGCGAAACACTTATGTATGATATGTATTTCAACTGGAAATTCGTATGGTTCAAGGTTGGCAACGCTTCTCTTACCATAAATTCCACATCATATAAGGGAAAAGACGCATTTCGTGCAAGCCTCATAACGCGCACATCCTCGAAAGCGGACAAATATTTCATTATGCGCGATACGCTTAAGAGTTATGTTTCAAACGAACTCGTTCCGCTTTACTATACAAAGCGTGCAAAGGAAGGCAATCGCTATCGCACGGATGAAGTTTGGTATTCCTATAAAGACGGAATGAGTCATGCCAAAATGAAACACAGGAATCGTAAGGGCGAAATCAAAGAAAAAACCGTGAGCAGGGCAAACTGCATATACGACATGCTTAGCATCATGCTCCGCGCCCGTTGTATGAATCTGAATAACGTAAAGAAAGGGTTCACTTACAATTTCCAGATGACCGATGCGGGAGATATTCATAACGAAAAGCTCGTATTTCAGGGACGTTCAACGTTTCAGGTGGAACATACTTCCACAAAATATCGCACACTCGTATTCTCGTATATAGAAAAAGACGAAGATACGGGAAAAGACGTGGAACTCGTGAAATTTTATATAACCGACGACAAAAATCATCTGCCTGTGCGCCTGGACATGAACCTTAAATTCGGAACTGCAAAGGCTTTCCTCATCGGCGCACACAATATTCTGAATCCGCAAACGGCTAAAGTTTCCGGCAAATAGGTTGCCGCCGGAACAAAGTAGCCTGTTATTAACCTCAAAACCCTTTACCCTATCATGAAACACCTCGTAATTCTGACGACAACTCTTTTATTTGTCGTTTTTTCGGTTTCAAAAGCTCAAAGAACCGATTTGAAACTCCGCAACATTGATGTGGACATTTGCATATACGGTGCCACATCAGGGGGAATAGTTGCCGCATACACGGCATTGAAACAGGGAAAAAGCGTAGTGCTTGTGGAACCTTCTCAAAGGATTGGCGGCATGACAACAGGCGGTTTGGGATTTACGGACATTGGTCATCTTGACATTATACGCGGTTACGCGCTCGACTTTTACCGTCGCGTGGGAAAGATATACGACAGCGACAAGCCGGTGTTTAAGTTTGAACCGAAAGCTGCCCTTGCAGTTTACAACGAATACGTCAGGGAAACCAACATGCCTGTTTTACGAAACTACAGAATCATTGGCTGCACCAAGAAAGGGGTTACCGTAAAAAGCATTTCCCTTGAAAATTCCCTCAATCCCTCAACCAAACTCCATAAGGTGGTTTCCGCTAAAGTTTTCATCGATTGTTCCTACGAGGGAGACCTAATGGCGAAAGCCGACATCTCTTATACCATAGGACGAGAGCCGAATTCGCAATACAACGAGACATATAACGGTGTGCAAATAGCGATAAATCACCAATTCGGGGCAAACATAGACCCTTACAAGGTGAAAGGCAAGCCTGAAAGCGGACTTCTGTGGGGAATTTCCCAAGAAAAAATGGGCTTGCAGGGAAGCGGCGACAAACATATCCAAGCTTATAATTACCGCATAGCACTTACCGAAGACCCTGACAATAGTATTGAAATCACAAAGCCGGACAATTACGACCCTTCGCATTACGAACTTATGCTTCGCCAACACGAGGGCTACGAATGGGCAGGTCTTAACGACGTTTTCGCTTGGGACAGGATGCCAAACCATAAAACTGACATCAATAACCGAGGCGGTTTTTCTACCGACATGATTGGTGCGAATTGGGACTATCCCGAAGCTTCCTATGCCAAACGCGACAGCATTGCCAAGGCTCATCGCGACTACACATTGGGGATGCTTTACTTCGTGGGGCATGATGAAAGAATCCCCGAAAAGATTCGTAAGGAAATGTTGAGATGGGGGCTGCCCAAGGACGAATATATTGAAAACGGACACTTCACTCCGCAATTATATATACGCGAAGCGCGAAGAATGATTGGGCAACTTGTAATGACGCAATACCACTGCCAGGGCATAGAAACCGCTCCGAAAGCCATAGGATGGGCTGCATATACAATGGACTCCCACAACAGCGGGCGATTCGTGGTTAACGGCAGAGTGAAAAACGAGGGAAACGTGGAGATGTATATACCCGGTCCGTATTCTGTGGGATATGGTGCCATAACTCCCAAGCCCTCTGAAGCCGACAACGTTCTTGTTCCGGTTTGTCTCTCGGCTTCCCACATAGCTTATGGCTCAATAAGAATGGAACCCGTGTTCATGGTTCTCGGAGAAAGCTCCGCGCTCGCCGCATGTAACGTCATCGACCATTTTGATTCAAAGGTGCAGAAAGCGGACATAGATGCCGTTATGACGAAATTCGTTGAAATAGAAAAGGAACTCGGAAAATAAACTACTAAGTTAGTTACACAACGATGCAGATAGTATCAATGCAACTGCACAACGGACTTAGTTGCCACTTAATCGGGCTAAATTAAATAAAAGCGACATTAAAGCTGACCGCTTTCCACAAGTCGCACCACTCTTTCGGTGTATTTGTCGTCGCCTTCGGGATCGTATGCTTTTTTCAAGCTACTGCCGAAAAGTCCTGCGAAGAATTGGTAATACGCAGCCTTGAAAGAACCGAGAAATGCCTGAATAAGTTCGTATGACGACTGGTCGCATTCCCGGTAAATAAGCTTTATGAGGAGTTTTCCCTGCGATTTGCTCATACGTTTCACTATTGGTCTGTACTGGTCCTTTATTCCCGCTTCCACAAGTTGGATGTGTTCCTTGCGTTCTTTTTCGGAAGGCAGCGTTTCTATGAAATCGTAAGTTTCAATCAGGGTTTCCTTTGCAAGTTTCGCATAAGGCAGCACCCTTTTCACGTTTGCCACCAAACGGTTATACTCCATTCTTTCCTTTTGATTGCGGAAATTCATGGGAGGATAGATATAAGCCGGCGGAGTTACTATGTCGGGAATGCTGTCTCCTTTATATAGAGTTTTACCTACCTGCACATACAAAGGCAGAGGCGGAACGCTGTCAATGCCCTCCTTTTTGTTTTGCGCCGATACCTGTGAAGCGGGAACCAGTAGCAATAAAATCAGTATTATGCGGCTTAGTTTCATCACAGCACAAAAATAATAAGAATTGGGGAAACTCCGTATCAATTTATAATTCTTTTACCTTGCACTTTGGGCGCGATTAATTAAAAGCGTGTCTGTTTGCGCGAATTTGGCTACCTTTGCATTCGGAACTAAAACGAATACAGAGATATGGGATTACAATGCGGAATAGTGGGACTGCCTAATGTTGGCAAATCAACCCTGTTCAACTGTCTTAGCAGTGCTAAAGCGCAAGCTGCAAACTTCCCCTTTTGCACCATAGAACCCAATGTGGGAGTAATTACTGTGCCCGACGCACGCCTCAACAGCCTTGCCGAAATTGTCCATCCGGGAAGAATTGTTCCCGCAACGGTGGAAATCGTGGACATAGCCGGCATTGTGAAAGGCGCAAGCAAAGGCGAGGGACTGGGAAACCAGTTCCTCGGAAACATACGCCAGACCGATGCCATTATCCACGTTCTCCGCTGCTTTGACGACGGAAATGTGGTTCACGTTGACGGAAGTGTGGACCCCGTAAGGGATAAAGAAGTTATCGACACCGAGCTTCAGCTGAAAGATCTTGAGAGTGTGGAACAACATCTCAAGAAAGTTGAAAAAATGGCTAAGGTTGGCGGCGACCAGCAGGCACAAACCGAATACACGGTGCTCAAAGCCTATCATGCAGCTCTGTCGGAAGGCAAATCGGCACGCACCGTGAAATTCGAGAAAAAGGAAGAAATTCAGGCGGCTCGCGACTTGTTTTTGCTCACAGCCAAACCCGTGATATACGTTTGCAATGTTGACGAAGGTTCGGCTGTCAGCGGCAACAAATACGTGGATGCCGTGAGAGAGGCAACAGCCGACGAAGGAGCGGAGTTGCTTGTGGTGGCTGCCCGAACCGAAGCCGACATTGCCGAACTTGACAGCGCGGAAGACCGCAAGGAATTTCTTGCTGCCGCCGGGCTTGAAGAATCGGGATGCAACCGTTTGATTCAATCGGCATACCATATTCTGAACCTTCAAACCTTCATCACCGCCGGCGAAATGGAAGTAAAAGCGTGGACATACCACAAAGGTTGGAAAGCACCCCAGTGTGCAGGAGTCATTCACACCGATTTCGAGAAAGGATTCATTCGCGCCGAAGTCATAAAGTATGACGACTACATTAAATACGGCAGCGAAGCCGCAGTTCGCGAGGCGGGAAAGCTGAACATTGAGGGAAAAGATTATGAGGTGCAGGACGGCGACATCATGCACTTCCGTTTCAACGTGTAAAGCCGAAGTCATGACACTCTTTGCGCTCCTTCCGCAGTTCATATACTGGAATCCCGACCCCGTGGCGTTTACCATTTTTTCTCACGAGGTAAGATGGTATGCGCTGTGCTGGTGTGTGGGACTACTGTTGGGATATGTGGTGATGCAAAAGCTCTACAAGCGGCAGCACATACCCGACGAAAAGTTCGATCCGCTGTTTTTCCACATATTTTTCGGCGTTATCATAGGCGCACGTCTCGGACATTGCCTTTTCTACGAGCCGGGATATTTTCTTTCCCACCCCGTGGAGATGATTTTTCCCATACAGAAAACCGTTGACGGCTGGAGATGCACGGGATATGCCGGACTGTCGTCGCACGGAGGCGTGATAGGAATGCTCTTTGCCCTGTATTTCTACGTGAAACGCACGGGAGTGAACACCATGCGCATTCTCGACAACATGGGAATCTGTGCTCCGCTCACGGCGTGCTTCATAAGGCTCGGCAACTTGTTCAACTCCGAAATCGTGGGCAAGACCACCGACATGCCGTGGGGCTTTATTTTCGCGGCAAACGGCGAAAACTTTGCCAGACACCCCGGACAGCTTTACGAGTCGCTTGCATACATCACGGTTTTCTTTATCGGACTCGTCATCTACCATTACAATGAAAAAAAGGTGGGCACGGGTTTCTTCTTCGGCTGGTGTATCACGGCGGTCTTTGTGTTCCGTTTCTTGGTGGAATACATAAAAGACGTGCAGGAAACCTTTGAGCAGGGAATGCTCCTGAACATGGGGCAACTTCTTAGCATACCGTTCATAATAATAGGCATATACTGTTTGGCAGGCGGCAAACTGTGCCGCCAACTCGGCGAACATCAGAAATAACGCGGCAATATGCCGGGGCGCACCAGCCTTTCGGCTTCCGCACAACACACGAATACGGGTTTTGTTTTCAACGAAAGCAAAGCCCGTATGCTTTTCATAAACGCCCCTGCCCCTGCATCAAAACCGCCGTTTGAGACGATTTTTCGCAAGCTCCTGAAAACCAAATCTTTAAGGCATTTTGAAGAGCTTTTGTAAGTTATTGTTTATCAGATATTTGGAATGGTCAAAAATATAAGGCATATATTTTAAAATACAAGGCACTTATTTCAAAATATGTGCCTTGTATTTTTTGCGATAAGCCATGTGTTTTTTCGGCTGTCGGAAAACGCAGTCTTTCCAACCCGTGTTTCTGCGCCTTTCGGGCATGTGTTTTTGCGCATACGCAATTTTGTTTTCGAAGTTTGCATTTGCAGCGGCGAAGCATGACACACACAGCATATACCGGTGCATGAGGTTTGCGACTTTAGCCTTCGGTCATCGTGCTAACGGATGTCATTATACGGCATTCGGCTTACACGAATTTCGAAAAATACACCCAAAGTGCGCCAAAATGAATTATTTAGCTATCTTTGTAAGCACATTCAAACAATAATCAGAAAATATCATGAAAAAAATTCTTGTCCTGTCAACCATTGTGCTGATGATTTTCACATCTATCGCAGCGCGCACACGCAAAGCCCTATACGTAATTATAGACGGCATACCTGCCACCGCACTCGAGCGTCTGCAGCCGCCCACAATCATGGAAATAGCCAAAGCAGGCGGCTATGCCAGAGGATATTGCGGCGGAATGGTAGGAAGATATTCGCAAACGCCCACAATTTCGGCAATAGGATACACAAACATAACCACAGGCACATGGATGAACAAGCACAATGTGCAGGGAAACGACAATATTAACGCAAACTACAACTATCCCACGATTTTCCGCATAGCCAAAGACCAGAAACGCGACGTGAAAACCGCGCTGTATTCCAGCTGGTCGGACAACCGAACCGTGCTTCTTGGTGTGGACAAGCCGGAAACCCGCCATCTCAAGGTAGACTACGTGATAGACGGCTTTGACCTTGACCACGAAAAATATCCCAACAAACCCGGCGACCTTCAGGTTTTCGACTATGATGCCGAAGTGTGCAAAGGCGCGGCGGAATGCATACGCAACAACGCACCCGACCTCAACTGGCTGTATCTGTGGTATTCTGATGACGCATACCACCACAACGGAAACGGACACATAAGCGATTGGAGCGTAATGGCGGAAGACTCCATACTGAAACAGGTGTGGGAAGCCGTGAAAGAGCGTCAGAAAAAGCACGATGAAGACTGGCTTGTCATTGTAACCACCGACCACGGGCGTTCCTACAACGGCACAGGGCATGGCGGACAAACCGATACGGAACGCACTATCTGGGTTTCCACGAATCTCAAAAAACGCAACGGAAAATTCGGACGCGCCGACCTTTCACACGTTGACATCCTGCCCACAATATGCAAATGGATGAACTTTGAAATACCACAGAAGAACCTCTTTGAACTCGACGGCTCGTCATTCTATGGTCAGGAGGACATTTACGACCTCAAAGTAGACCCCTGGGACTCCAAAGTCTATCTGCGGTGGAAATCCACGGGCAAAGATGTTCCCGTTGACATATATGTTTCCACCTCAAACAACATAGCGAAGGGCGGAACAGACACTTGGACGAAAATAGGCAGCACCACATCGCGCAAAGAAAGATTCCTGGTGGAAGACGAAAGCTATTCGAAATGCCCGTTTGTGAAGTTCACCGTAAAAACAAGCAACTCAACACTCAACACATGGTGGAAATTATGAAAACCGAAGCAGACGAAAAGAGAAAAGACCCGAGCCGCTAAAGCCCGGGTCTTTTCAAAAATTGTCCACGCCTATTGTATCTCCACCGGGAATCGAACCCGGATCAGCAGTTTAGGAAACTGCTGTTCTATCCATTGAACTATAGAGACAACACATGCCTTGAACTTGCGCGGACAACTGCAAAGGTAAACATTTTATTCCGTTCGCACAAAAACACACCGTTTTTTACATCTGCGCCACCCCGTTGCAGCCTCCGGTTTGAACGGTTTTTTATAACTTTGCGCAAATATATTAACCAACAACCAAGCAATAAAAAGAAATGGGACTGTTTGTTCGCAAACCATTCGACATGCTTTACGCCGAAGCTTCGGAAACCGGAAACAAAACCTTGAAACGTGTGCTCGGACCTGTGAGCCTCGTGGCATTCGGAATAGGAGTGATAGTGGGCGCAGGGCTTTTCTCGATAACAGGAACCGTTGCGGCAAACTATACAGGTCCCGGAATTATTCTTTCGTTCATTCTTGCCTCGGTGGGGTGCTGTTTCGCAGCCCTGTGTTACTCGGAATTTGCTTCCATAATACCTGTGTCGGGCAGCGCATACACTTATTCTTACGCCACAATGGGTGAGCTGATTGCATGGATTATTGGTTGGGATTTGGTATTGGAATACACCGTGGCGGCAACCACTGTGAGCATAAGCTGGAGCCGGTATTTCAACGTCTTTCTGCAACACATAGGAATTTTTCTGCCTCCCGAACTCTGCGCATGCCCCTGGGACGGCGGAATAATAAACCTGCCCGCTGCGGGAATAGTGATAGTGATGAGCATATTCCTCATACGCGGAATAGAAGGCAGTTCGATAGTCAACACAATAATCGTGGTGCTGAAAATATCCGTTATATTGATATTCGTAATCCTTGGCTGGAAATACGTAAACACTGAAAATTTCCACCCGTTTGTTCCCGCCAACACAGGAAAGCTCGGCGAGTTCGGCATATCGGGCGTATTGCGCGGAGCAGCAGTTGTGTCGTTCGCCTTTCTTGGTTTCGATGCCGTTAGCACAGCAGCACAGGAATCCAAAAACCCGCGCCGCGACATGCCTATAGGCATTCTCTGCTCGCTTCTCGTAGTAACCATTCTCTACATTGCTTTCGGATACGTAATGACGGGAGTTGCCAATTACAAAGAGTTTGGCGGACTGGAAGGAATAGCACCCGTGGCAGTGGCAATACAGCATATCGGCACAACAGATGCCTCGGGAATATTGCAACCTGCCTATCCGTGGCTCAACGCTGCCATTACGCTCGCCATTCTGATAGGCTATTGCTCCGTGATAATGGTTACACTTATGGCGCAAAGCCGTGTGTTCCTAAGCATGAGCCGCGACGGACTTCTTCCGCCGTTTTTCTCGAAAATAAATCCCAAGTTCCGCACTCCGGCACACAGTAATATTCTCTTTATGGTCTTTGTGGCATTCCTCGCATCCATTGTGCCCGCCGAAGTGGCAGGCGAAATGACAAGCATTGGCACTCTGCTGGCGTTCACACTTGTTTGCGCGGCAGTGATAATACTCCGCAAAACCATGCCGGGCGTTGAAAGAGCGTTCAAAGTGCCCCTCGTACCACTCATACCCATTCTCGGCATTCTCACATGCCTCGGACTGATGATTTTCCTGCCTGCCGACACATGGATTCGTCTTGTGATCTGGATGCTGATAGGTCTTGACATCTACGCAGCCTATGGCATACACCACAGCAAGCTTGAAGAGGGCGTGAAACTGCGTCGCGGGAATTCCGTTCTCAATGGTTTGGGTCTCGGACTCTCTATATTGTGCTTCATAACCGGACTTTGGCATCAGCAAACCGCAGGATGGAGTTCAAGCAAAATATTATTGGTGATCGCCTTCGCAATAGGAGCGTCGCATTTCGCCTATTACATGGTAAGAATATACCGCCAGGCATCCGAAAAAGCCGAACAAAATTTTTAGAAAAATATTCGCGCCCGACATAAAACCTTTTTCGCTTAAAAATTTACACGACTGTAAAAATCAAATATCATGAAACGATTAAAATCTCTTGACGCATTGAGAGGCTTCGATATGATTTTCATCATGGGCGGGGCTTCGTTCATCGCAGCCTTGGCTGCGTTGTTCCCGGACTCGGATGTCTGGGCTTTTATTGGCGACCAAATGAATCACGCACAGTGGGCGGGACTGAAACATCACGACACTATTTTTCCGCTGTTCCTTTTCATTGCGGGGGTAACCTGGCCTTTTTCTTTGGAAAACCAGATGGAGAAAGGCAAAACCCGGATGCAGATTTACACAAAGATCATAAGGAGGGGGCTGATGCTTGCGCTGCTCGGATTGCTTTACAACGGGCTGCTCGACTTCCATTTCTCTACACTCAGGTTCTGCAGCGTGCTGTCGCGAATAGGCTTTGCATGGATGTTTGCCGCAATTATTTTCACGGGAGTGAGGAGCAACAGGACGCGCATCATTATTGTTGCGGCAATTCTCGTGGGCTATTGGCTCGTCATGGGTTTTATTCCCGCGCCCGATGCTCCTGCGGGAACCGACATCTTCAGCAAGGAAGGCTCCATAGCCTGCTATCTGGACAAGGTGATTCTCGGCGCACACTCTTACAAGGACAACTACGACCCTGAGGGACTTTTGTCAACCGTTCCGGCAATTGCCACGGCTCTAATGGGAATGCTGAGCGGATGTTGGGTGAGAAACGAAAAGACATCAGGCAACAAAAAAGCACTTGGTCTGTTTGCTGCGGGAGTGGCACTTGCCCTGGCAGGATGGCTCTGGAACTTTGTTTTCCCCATAAACAAAGCCCTGTGGTCAAGCTCCTTCACATGCGCCGTGGCAGGCTATTCGCTCATAATGTTCTCCTTGTTCTATTACATCATAGACGTCAGAGGCTGGCACAGATGGGCGGAATTTTTCGTGGTTATAGGTCTCAATTCCATAACAATCTACATGGCGCAGCGGTTCTGCCTTCTCGACGGCATACAACACAAGTTGTTTGACGGCTGCATAGACCTTGCGCCAGAAAATCTCCGCCGCGTGGCAGAAGAATTGTCTTGGATTGCCACCTGCTGGCTTTTCCTCTACATCCTTTACCGCAAAAAGATTTTCCTGAAAGTATAAACGGGTCAAAAAAACACGACTTTCGCACCCGGATATGCGCATATAACGCGCCGCATATTCGTTACGGGAAACACGACAAGCCTTTTTCGAAAAAACATAAGGCAAACAATAAAAAATACAAGCCATATATTTCAAAATAAAAGGCACTTATTTTAAAATATATGGCTTGTATTTTTTGCTTTCTCAAGGATTTGATAAACAGCAACTTACACAAACTCACAGAAACGCCGTTATCTCACTGTTTTTCAGTATGTTGCGGCAAAAATTCCTTAATTGCGCTTTCTGACAGCCTTTTTTGCGCAAAATGAATACACACCGCCGTTTATACGCATATTTTCCGAAAATATTTCTTTCTGCTTCCCGAACGCCCGAAACACCTGCCGCCGCAGCCGACACAGGCATACCGCAAGGAGATATGCCGTTTTTTTTGCAGCAATCTCCCAAAAATTCCACGGCAGAATGCCTTGGGAGCATCGCACTTTGCCTATTACATGGTCAGAAAACACCGCCAGCTATCCGAAAAACAGCTAACTGACCCGCGCCGACCTACACACTGACAACCAAATCCTTTGCCAACGCTTCCACCCGCATTTTCTCTCAAAAAAGAAGTGGTAATTTTCCAAATACATTCTACTGTTTTTCCATAAAAATCAATATATTTGCAAAAAATACTGATTGTGTCGGATTTTTTCGGCACATACACGCGAGAACACTGCTTTAAGATGCAGCAATGATAGAAGCGTAAAATTTCATGACACCAGCCACGCTACAAAGCATGGCTTCAAAGGGGAAATAGAAAAAGCACATGAAAACATCATGACCTTAACCCTTGAATCCTTAACAATGCCGGCTGCGACAGATGGACCAACACACATCATAAAAGAGAAAAGTCGGACTTCGCAATGCCGGATAAAACAAAAAAAATAACGTCTGCTTTCGCGGACAATATGTTCAATTAAATATTTCCCAATATGAACAAAAAAAATGATTCATTGAATCTTCGCCCTATCGGCGAAAAAGAAGTACAAAGGATTCTCAAAGAAGATTCCGCAGGGCAAAATTATTATGGAAGCGGGTGCGGCTCGGGGTCTTGTACTTATTTTGTCAGCGGCAAGTCCATTTCCGGTTCTGTCTCAATTGCTTAATTACTTTATACGCCATGAGACATTTTTTGTTTTGTATACTCTTTGTCCTACTGCCGATAATCTCCGCAGCAGGACAAACCCGACAAGAAAATTTCATTTCCATCGAAAACGATACGGCAAGCTACTTCTACAAGTTCAATTTGCCTGACAGCGTGTCATACGACAAAAACGATCCAAAATTTAACTTCGGAATCTCACGCCTCATCACGCCAAGAGACACGATTGACTGTTACCTGAGCCTGTATGCAGACCCTGTAAAAGGATACAAGGGACACGGAAGTGCACATCTTGAGGCAGAAGACCACGAACTGACACTTTTTGCAGGCTCACTCCGAAAACGCTCTATACTTCATGGTTTTAAAGTAATCAGGAAATTCAAAAATTGCATCCGGTTTAAGGTCAAAGCATACTCTACCTACGAACATTCCCAGCCTGATAAGAAAAGGTATACTAAATGTCTCACGGCTGATGTTGTATATTACCCTTACGAAAAAAGCAAGAGTACCGTAACATACAGCGTAAAGTACAAAAAATACAGACCTTGGGAAAAATACGGTGTGATGCGGCTTGACTCCGCTTCCGTAGCCAAGCGCGACAAGAAAAACAAGGCGGAAAATCTGAAAAAGATAAAATGGCAGGATAAACAATACCAGAAATGGCACAAGAAGTATTTGAAGAACTTAGACGGAACAAGGCAGAAAAAGGCTTCCAAATAGACATTTTTCCGCATAAATTGCATACACGGTAAAACCTGCGGCACAGAAACTAACCAACACCTATTCCTCAGGAAGGGTTTATGCTTGTTTCCCCCGGGGTGCTCTATAACGGCTGACCGGAAGCGGAAATTCTGCATATCGGAAGTGAGAAATTCACCACAATATTCATTTTCGTAAGCCCTGCAAGGCTTGTCGGAAAAAACACAAGGGACTTCGTAAAAAATACAAGCCATATATTTCAAAATAAAAGGCACTTATTTTAAAATATATGGCTTGTATTTTTTGCTTTCTCAAGGATTTGATAAACAGCAACTTACACAAACTCACAGAAACGCCGTTATCTCACTGTTTTTCAGTATGTTGCGGCAAAAATTCCTTAATTGCGCTTTCTGACAGCCTTTTTTGCGCAAAATGAATACACACCGCCGTTTATACGCATATTTTCCGAAAATATTTCTTTCTGCTTCCCGAACGCCCGAAACACCTGCCGCCGCAGCCGACACAGGCATATCGCAAGGAGATATGCCGTTTTTTTGCAGCAATCTCCCAAAAATTCCACGGCAGAATGCCTTGGGTTTCGCACAGTTGAATTAACTTTGCACGAACTTGCAATATAAGTTTTTCAGCTTCATTAATGAACTCCAGCGAAATAACAAAGCTTTTGACAGACACCACAGAAAAACTGTCGCAAACCGCAACGATAAAAAAACTTTATCATCGCCACCGTCATTGCGATGCAATACCCTCGGGGCAGGTGCTTTCCGAAGTCGTAGACCTCTGTCGCGCCGTACTCTTTCCGGGATATTACGGCAAATCCACCATAAACGCCGAGACAATGCTCTATACAATTGGCGTGAATGTGGAACGTCTCTTTGACCTTCTGCATCGTCAGGTTGAGGCAGCCCTGTGTTTTTCGGACGAGGAGCAATGCTGCCGCTGTCTTGACGACATTGACCGCTGCGCCACCGAAATGACGGCAAAACTTATAGAGAAACTGCCGGAAATACGCGAACTCCTTGCCAGCGACGTGGAAGCCGCCTATCTCGGCGACCCTGCCGCAGAAAGCTACGCCGAAGTCATCAGTTGCTATCCGGTGATAAAAGCACTTTCAAACTATCGCATAGCCCACGCACTATACGAAATAGGAGTGCCGCTTCTGCCGCGAATACTCACGGAAATGGCTCACAGCGAAACGGGAATAGACATACACCCCGGAGCACAGATTGGCAGAGGATTCATGATAGACCACGGCACGGGCGTGGTGATTGGCGCAACGTGCGTAATAGGAAACAACGTAAAACTGTATCAGGGAGTAACGCTCGGAGCACGCAGCTTTCCCCTCGACGAGGACGGAAACCCCATTAAACGCATTCCGCGCCACCCAATACTCGAAGACAACGTGATAGTTTACTCAAACGCCACGATTCTCGGCAGAATAAGAATAGGAAAAGGAGCCGTAATAGGCGGAAATATCTGGATAACGGACGATGTGCCGGCAGGAGCACAAATATCACAAAAGAAACACACCACTCTGAAATAATTTTAATGGAACAGGAATTCGAACTCATAGCCAAGACATTCCAGGGAATGGAAGACCTCTTGGTACAAGAGCTTGCCGAAGCAGGCGCGCAAAACATAAAGAAAGGACGGCGCGTGGTTTACTTCACAGGAGACACCTCCATGATGTATCGCGCAAACTACGCGCTGCGCACTGCCATACGCATACTCAAACCTTTGAAACATTTTAATGCCACAACAGCCGACGAAGTTTATAACACCGTAAGAAACTACGAGTGGAAAAACATTCTCGATCTCAAGACCACTTTCGCCGTTGACGCAGTTGTTTATTCCGAAAACTTCAGTTACTCGAAGTTCGTGGCTTACAAAGTAAAAGATGCCATTGTCGATTACTTCCGTGAGAACTGCGGACAACGCCCGAACATAAGTGTGGCAAATCCCGACATACGTTTCCACATACATATCTCCGACGATGATTGCACTCTCTCACTCGACTCTTCGGGCGACAGTCTTCACAAACGCGGATACAGGGAAGCGAGCGTGGATGCGCCGATAAACGAAGTTCTTGCGGCAGGGCTCGTGAAACTTACGGGGTGGAACGGAGAATGCGACTTCATTGACCCCATGTGCGGTTCGGGAACAATTCCAATCGAAGCGGGACTTATTGCCAAAAATATTGCTCCCGGAAAATTCCGCAAAGAATTTGCTTTCCAAAAATGGCCGGATTACAGCGCAGATCTCTTTAACGAAATAAAAGAAGAGTATGAAGCGCAGGAAATACCCTTTAACCACAGAATCTATGCCTACGACATAGACGCAAATGCTGTGGAAGCCACAAAGGCAAACGTAATTGCCGCGCAACTTGACGAGGATTTTATCGTGGATCGCCGTGATTTTCGCGAATTCAAGCAACCTGCGGAAAAAGCCATAATGGTAATTAATCCCCCTTACGGCGTAAGAATAAAAAGCGACTCGGCACTGCCCCTGCTCTATAAGGCAATAGGCGAAAGACTCAAGCACCAGTTTGTGGGCAACGAGGCATGGATTATATGCAACCACGAAGAACTTTTCCAAAGCATAGGTTTGAAACCAAGCATAAAGATTCCCATTTTCAACGGTTCGCTTGACTGTCAGTTCCAAAAGTATCAGATTTTCGACGGGAAGCTTGAAAAATTCCGCAAAGAGGGAAACGACATAAAAACAGACAAGGAACGCCGCGAAATGTCCGACCCTCATCGTTTCAAACTGCATCGCGATTTCAAAAAACGCCTTGACGAGGACGAAGAAGCCGACTATGGCGACATTCCGGACTATGTAGTGAGAAAACATCGCGAATTTGAAGAAAACAATCGCCGAAAAGAACGCAGACAATCCTATGGCGACCGCCACGAAAACCGCGACGGCGACAGAGATCGCCGTCCTTTCTCGCGCGGAGACCGCAAACCATACGGCGGAGGAGGCAAAAGATTCGAACACAACGATAATCGCGGAGGATTTTCACGCAATCGCGATGACCGTAAACCTTTCTCGCGCGACCGTAAAGGCTCGGAACGCAGCGGAGGACGCGGAGATTTTCGCGGAAAACGCGACGGAGGATTCCGAAAAGGCGGAAACAGAAAAGAAGGATTCGACAACTGAAAATTCTCCCCGCATAAAACAACAAACATGACATTAAAAAAATTATTCATTGCAATTCCGTTTATCTGCATGATGATTACCCCGGCAGCAATGGCGCAGAAAAAATCGTTTACTCTTGAGAATCTTCTCTGGGGAGGCGATTCTTATTGGAACTATCAGCCAAAAACTTTCTCGACAACCTGGTGGGGCGACAAACTTGTGAAACAGGGAGTGGACAACTGCAAACTCCTAACCGATGAAAAAGGCAGAAAAACGAAAGAGACCGTACTCTTTACGCTCGAAAACATAAATGCCTGCAAGGGAATAGACCTAAATGCAAAACCTTACAGCTTGCAAAACGTAAAATTCCCCGACGGCAAAAAAACGGAAGTCATTGTGTCGGCTGCCAAAAAGGTTTACCTCATTGACTGGAAGGCTAAAAAAGTGCTGAAAAGCCGCGAAATTCCCGAAGGATCAAGCAACCGCGACATGAATCTTAAAAGCGGAAACGAAGCATACGTCTGCAATAATAATTTATACGTAATCACTCCCGAAGGAAAGAAACTTCAGGTTTCCAAGGACGGTTCTCGCAATCTTGTTTACGGTCAAAGCGTTCACCGCGACGAATTTGGCATACGCAAGGGTACTTTTTGGAGTCCGGGCGGAGCAAAACTTGCTTTCTACAAAATGGATCAGAGCATGGTTACGGATTATCCGCAGGTTAACATCACTCCTATTTGCGCCGACAACAATAAAGACAGCGCAGGTGTATCACGTATTGCGAAAGTAGAGCCTGACAAATATCCCATGGCGGGAGAAACGAGCCACAAGGTCTATGTAGGCGTTTACGATGTCAATAACAATAGCACGGTTTACCTTAAAACTGCCGATCCTACCGACAGATATTTCACCAATATCAGTTGGTCGCCCGACGAGAAGACAATTTACATCTTCGAGCTCAATCGCGACCAGAACCACATGCAACTTATTTCGTATGATGCCGCATCGGGCGAGAAAAAAGACCTGATATTCGAAGAGCGAAATGAGAAATATGTGGAACCGCAACACCCTCTTGTGTTTCTTCCATGGGACAACAGCAAATTTTTGTTTCAAAGCCGCCGCGACGGATACAATCATTTCTACATTTACAGCCTTACGGACAAAAAAACAACGCAGTTGACCAAAGGCAAGTTTGAAGTAATGGAATTTCTCGGCTTCAACAGTGCCGACAAAAGCATTGTCTATACTTCCAACGAGGCTAATCCCATTCAGGAAAACGTTTACGCCGTGAGCGAAACCAATCTGAAACGCACGGCACTCGATGACGGCGAAGGCGTTCACAATGCCGAGCTATCGGCATCGGGCAAATTTGTTTTCGATCGCGGTGCTTCGCCGAGACTTGCAAGATATATTTGCGTTACAAACACCTCCAACGCCGTGAGAACGGAATTGGAAACCATTGAAAAGCATCCGTGGGAAGAAGAATTCAATATGCCGCAAATTTCAAGCGGTACAATCAAAGCGGCAGACGGAAAAACTGATCTTTACTACCGTTTGGTTAAACCCGTAAACTTTGATTCTTCAAAGAAATACCCCGCTGTGGTTTACGTTTACGGAGGTCCGCACGCCCACAATATATATGGTAATCATTTTTACGGTCTTCGCGGCTGGGAAGTATATATGGCGCAGAAAGGATATGTAATTTTCGTGCTCGACAACAGGGGTTCGGAAAATCGCGGGTTCGATTTCGAAAGCGTTACATTCCGTCATCTCGGCGATGAAGAGATGAAGGATCAGATTAAAGGCGTTGAGTTTTTGAAATCGTTGCCTTACATCGACGGCGAAAAGCTCGGAGTTCACGGCTGGAGCTTCGGCGGATTCATGACAACCAATCTTATGTGCACCTATCCCGATGTGTTCAAGGTGGGAGTAGCCGGCGGTCCGGTTATAGACTGGAAATATTACGAAGTAATGTATGGCGAGCGATACATGGACACTCCTCAGACAAACCCCGAGGGATATAAGGGAAGCAATTTGCTTTTGAAGGCAAAAAATCTCAAAGGTCGCCTGCAAATAATCAACGGTTATAACGACCCCACCTGTGTTCCGCAGCACAGTTTCGCTTTTCTGCGTGCTTGCGAGGATGCCGGCGTGCAGGTTGACTATTTCACTTATCCCAATCAGGGACATAACATGATGGGCAGGGATATGATTCATCTCCACGAGCGCATCACGCGTTATTTCACCGATTTCCTGAAATAACACCGACCTTTACAATAAACGCGCGCCGGGAAATTGTTTGCATTTTCCGGCGCGTATGCTTTTCAACAACTTGATAATGACTAACAAGAGCGACACAGTTTTTTCCGACAAAGCCCTGCTGCTGCTTTTTCTCCCCATAGCGGGCGAACTGGCACTCCATTACAGCGTGGGCATATTCGACTCCATGATGGTGTCAAGCGTTGGCGAAGCCGCCGTGTCGGGCGTATCGCTCATGGACTTTGTCATATCCTTTTTCAACAGCCTTCTCACAGCCCTTGCAGTGGGTGGCGGAGTTGTTGTGGGGCAACACATAGGCAACATGCAGGAAAAAGAAAGCTCGGCAGCGGCAATGCAGACCCTTCTTTTGCTTTCGGTTTCCGGCGTGGTGCTTTGTGCCGCAGCCCTTTTGCTTCAACCTCTTATTGTAAACAGTCTTTTCGGCGACCTTGCCCCCGAAGTGCGCCGCCATGCCACGGTGTATTTCGAAATCATAGCCTTCTCGCTCCCCTTTCTCGGCATATACAGCGCAGCCGCTGCCGTATTTCGCGCACACGGAAACACTGCTCTGCCGCTTAGGATAATGATTGCGGCAAACATTCTCAATGTGGCGGGAAACGCATTCACTATATATATAATGAATATGGAGACACGCGGTGTGGCAATAGCCACATTGGGAGCAAGAGTGTTTTCGGCAGTCGTGATAACCGTGTTGCTCTTGAAACAAACGCCAAGGAAAGAAATTTCAGCCTTTATCCGCCCCGACATTCCCGCCGCCCGCAGAATCATACGCCTAGGCATTCCCTACAGCTTTGAGAACGGTATGTTCTATCTCGGCAGAATACTGGTATTAATCATGGTGGCATCATTCGGGACAGCTTCCATAGCCGCCAACGCCGTAGCCCAGGCAATAGTGCTCTTTCAGGTGCTTCCCGGAATGGCTGCCGTAACTGGCATAACCGTTGTAGTGGCACGCTGCGTGGGAGCCGAAGATTTCAAAAGGGCGGAACACTACAACAACCGTATTGCAGGAGGCATTTATCTCTTTCACTTTGCAAGCTGCATGCTCATACTGCTGCTCCTGCCTCTCATAATGCAGCTCTACAACCTTTCGCCCGAAGCCACACGCCTCACCAAACAAATAGTAATGCTCCACGCATTTTTCACAATGGCTGTATGGCCCGCAAGCTACGCTCTTCCCGCCACGTTTCGCGCTGCGGGCGACACGCGATTCCCCATGATAGTCAGCGTAAGCTGCATGCTCCTCTGCCGCGTGGGCTTTTCCTATATTCTCGGCATTGTGCTCGGAATGGGAGTCGTCGGAGTATGGCTCGGAATGTTCGGCGACTGGATTGTTAAAGGCATTATTTTCATCATACGCTATCGCAGCCGGAAATGGCAAAATTTCCGACTCGTAAACTAACTCAAAATCACTTCCGGAGACGCATTTTTTCGAATCTGTAAGTACTTACGCCACAACATATTAGAAAAGGCGAAAAATACAAGGCACTTATTTCAAAACATAAGGCACATATTTTAAAATATGTGCCTTGTATTTTTTGCGATAAGCCTTATGTTTTTTTACGCCTGCGCCATGACTACTTTAAAAGTATCAAATCGCCGTCATCAAAACCGGTGGCAACATGACGATTTCCCACCCAGTTTTTGAAGCCTTCGTTGTTTGCCAAAAGCCACGTTAGAGATTCCTTAACGCCTTCGAGAAAATATTCCCAATCCACATTGTCGCCTATAAGCATCTCCATGAAACCGTTCTCATCCGGTTCGTAGTCATTATTGCATGCCCAATCCTCATCCTCTTCATCGTATTCTTCCGAACCGTTCAGATAAATGCAATAGCCTTTCGGCGTTTCATACAAACCGAAATTGAGCGCAACAATCTCTTCGGGCAAAGTTTCAGTCTCAACCAGCTCCGAAATCCACTGCGAAATGATGGTAAACATGCTTTCCTGCTTCGTGGATTCGTCAATCTTTTTGTCTTCTCCCATTTTCCCTTGTGTTAAGTTTGCAATGTTTTTATGTTGCGGATTTACCGCCGTTTATTCCGACTCAAATGTACTTATGTTTTCCGAAACAGCAAAACGAAACTAATTTTAACGCATATTTGGTTCAAAACACACCCCTTTACTTCCCGTCCCACGGCATCCGGAAATATTTATTTGCACATCCATACAATAACAGACGCAATAATCAGTTATAAAAATGAATTATGCTCAAAAAGCTGCTCATATCATTCGTACTGACATTTGCGACGTGCATCGCCGTAAGGGGACAGTATGACCCCGAATACACCCATTTTTGGATGATGGAGACTTCGTTTAACCCGGCAGCCGCCGGAAACGAAGACGCACTCAACATAACCGGCGCGTACTCCATGCAGATGACCGGTTTTCGCAATGCACCCAAAACAATGTTTGCCTCTGCCGACATGCCGTTCATTGTGTTGAAAAAACGCAACGGTGTGGGACTTCTGTTTCAGAACGACGCACTCGGACTTTTCTCACACAAGAAATTTTCGGCGCAATATGCCTTTCACATAGAAAAGTTTTTTGGCGGACGATTAAGCATAGGAGCACAAGCCGACCTGCTTGCCGAAGAATTCGACGGCACCAAAGCCGACGTGGAAACGTCTAACGACCCGGCAATTCCCACAACCAAAGTAACAGGTTCGAAGGTGGACATGAGCGCGGGGCTTTTCTATCGCCGCAAAAGCTGGTATGTGGGAGCCTCAATGACTCACATACTTTCGCCTACGGTAATGCTGGGCGAAACCAACGAGCTGAAAATAGACCCCGTCTATTATTTGACCGGCGGATACAATATAAAACTAAGAAATCCGTTAATTACAATACATCCCGCAGTGCTCTGCATGTACGACGGAAGCGACTTCCGAGCCAACATAAGCGGACGTGTGGAGCTGCACGACGATAACAAAAAACTCTTTGCGGGAGCCACTTACAGTCCGCAGCATTCTGCCGCAGCATTCGTGGGAGGACTTTTCCACGGCATCACAGTGAGCTACTCCTATGAGGCTTACACTTCCATGCCCGACCTTAAAAGCGGTGCGCACGAGATAGTGCTGCAATACCGTCTCGATATGAATTTGTATAAAAAAGGGCGCAACCGCCACAAAAGCGTGCGCTATCTGTAAACATTAGAAACAACAGCAAACATGAAACAAATAGCTTATGCCTTTACAGCTTTCATTCTGTGTCTGATGCTCGCCTCGTGCTTCAGCAGCAAGAAAATGATGAGCGACGGAGGCGAAGTAACAGGACAGCGCGGGGTTCGCTCGGAAGAACCCGCACCCTACGGAATGGTAAAAATACCCCGCGGATACCTGAAAGTGGGACTTGCCGAACAAGACAGCCTTTGGGGAAACGTAATTCCGCAAAAAGACATTTCGGTTGACGGTTTCTGGATGGACCAGACCGAAGTAACAAACTCAATGTACAGACAATTTGTATATTGGGTGCGCGACAGCATCATCCGCGAGCGTCTTGCCGATCCCAGCTACGGAGGCGACGAAACTTATAAGATAGAAGAGGACAAATATGGCGACCCTGTTACTCCCCATCTCAATTGGAAGAAACCCATTCCCTGGCGTAAACCGTCGGAAGACGAAGAACGCGCCATAGAAAGCGTTTATACCTATCATCCTATCGATGGTTCCCGCATGCTCGACACAAAACAGTTGAACTATCGCTATGAAATTTTCGACTATGCCAAAGCAGCAATGCGAAAATACCGTCTTAATCCCGAAGAACGCTCACTCGATACCGACAATCCCACAGACCCCAACGAAGTTGTCATGATTTCGAAAGACACAGCCTATGTGGACGACGACGGAAACATAGTAAGGCAGACAATTACACGTCCTCTTTCGAGCATGTACGACTTCCTGAACACATATATAGTAAATGTATATCCCGACACCACATGCTGGGTGAACGACTTCCACAACGCCAACAACGAAGTCTATCTGAAAACATATTTCTCCTCACCCTCCTACAACGACTACCCCGTTGTGGGCGTAACATGGGAACAAGCAAACGCATTCTGTGCCTGGCGAACCGAATATCTTCTGAGAGGACTCGGACCGGAAGCGAGAAACATACAACGATACCGCCTGCCGTCCGAAATAGAATGGGAATACGCCGCAAGAGGCAAGGAAGGCAATCCGTTCCCATGGAAAGACAGCGGCACGAAAAACGACAAGGGATGTTTCTTTGCCAACTTCAAACCCGACAGAGGAAACTACACCGAAGACGGAAACCTCATAACATCGAAAGTGGGTATTTACGGAGCAAACTCGAACGGTCTGTTTGACATGGCAGGCAATGCCGCAGAATGGACAAACACCGAATATACCGAGGCGGGCGTAAGCAATATGAGCGACATCAATCCCGAGCTGAAATACAACGCAGCAAAAGAAGACCCTTACCGCTTGAAGAAAAAAGTTGTGAGAGGCGGCTCGTGGAAAGACCCGGAATCGCTGATACGTTCGGCTTGGAGAACATACGAATACCAAAATCAGCCGCGCTCTTACATAGGTTTTCGCTGCGTTCGCTCGCTTGCGGGAGCCGAAGCGGGAACTAATAAGGACAAAAAGAAATAATTCATAAATCATGAAGACAAACAGCTTCAATATAATCATACGCCTGCAACGCTGGATGGACAGCGTGCCGGGACAAACCTTTCTGAACTACGCTTACTCCTGGGGTGCATCAATCGTAATCCTTGGCGCACTTTTTAAGCTCACACACCTTTTCGGCGCAGACATAATGCTTTTCATCGGTATGGGCACAGAGGTGATAGTATTCTTCTTGTCAGCATTCGACCGTCCGTTCGATACCGACGAAGAAGCCTTGGATTCCGAAGAAAATAATGAAAGTGGCGAAGAAAACGAGGAAACAGACACAGCCCAAGGCGTAACCGGCGGAACAGGAGCCACAATAATCCTCAGAGGAGGCACCGTGGGCGGAGCGCAAGCCTTGAACGGCGAAACACCTCAGACTTCGGTTGCAGCAGGTGCTCCCTCGCAGGGCGAAGGCGGCTCTGTTCAAGTAGGAAATGCCGGAGGGTTTGCAATAGCAGGCAGTCCCGCCATAATTACTGACGCAGAAAACGCAGCAAATCCCGAACTCGGCGACGTAACTCAGAACTACGTTGAAAAGCTTAAGGAATTGACCGAAGTTCTTACCAAGGTGGAAGAACAAAGCAGGAAAATGACCACCGACAGTGAGGAAATGATTAATCTTAATCGCACTCTGACGGGCATCAACACCGTTTACGAACTGCAATTAAAGAACATAAGCGCGCAGATTGGCACTATTGACCAGATTAACGAGCAAACCCGCAAAATGGCAAAGCAAATCGAAGAGCTTAACGGCGTTTACAGCCGCATGATAAAGGCTCTCACCGTAAACATGAAGAACGCCGCAGCGGCATCATCGGTTGGCGACGACGAATAATCCCGCATCTCACCCGACATTTGCCCCAAACAGCGAAACCAATACAACAAAATGGGAATTAAAAGAAGACCGGTATCTCCAAGGCAGAAGATGATCAACCTCATGTACATCGTTCTGCTGGCAATGCTTGCTCTGAACGTGTCGCCCGACGTTCTCAACGGTTTTACAATTGTTGAAGACAACATAAGACGCTCCACGGCAAGCACGGCATCGGACAACGCGGCAATGTACAGGAACTTTGACGAGCAAATGAAAGCCAATCCGGTAAAAGTAAGGGAATGGTTTGAAAAAGCACGCAGAGTTCGCGCCATGAGCGACTCACTTTACGACTACGCCGAAGAACTTAAACGCGCCATTGTGCTGCATTCCGACGGCGCAAAGGGAAATATTCACGACATTCTCAACAAAGACGACCTCGAAGGTTCGACATACGTGATGCTCAATCCCACAAGCGGACAGGGACGCAAGTTATATGACGCAATAAATGACTATCGCCGTAAAATAACTGCCATGATAACCGACAAGGACGAGATTGCCGTTGTGAGCAAAAACCTTGCAACAGTCGTGCCCCGCCGCAAAAACACGCTTGGAAAGAACTGGCAGCAATACATGTTTGAAAATACTCCCACGGCAGCCGCTGTGGCATTGCTCAGCAAGCTCCAAAACGATGTGAGATACGCAGAAGGAGTTGTGCTTCACAATCTTGTTTCAAACATAGACATGAAAGACATCCGCGTAAACGAACTTGATGCGTTTGTAATACCTAATTCCAACACCATAGTGCAAGGCGGAAAATTCAGTGCGAGGATTATTATGGCGGCTGTGGACACAACGATGCGCCCATCTATATATGTAGGAGGTCGCAAAGTAGCTTCAAACGGAATATACGAGTTCACATGCGGAAGCACAGGCGATTTCAACTTCTCCGGATATATAGAAATGCAAAACGGACAGGGAAACACCGTACGCCGCAACTTTACACAGAAATACACTGTGGTAGCTCCTTCCGCCACAGTCTCTGCCGATTTGATGAACGTCCTTTATGCCGGCTACAACAACCCAATGAGCGTTTCCGCTCCGGGAGTTCCGCTCAACAAGATCGGAGTTTCCATGACGGGCGGCACACTTCAGCCCAACGGCAACGGAAAATACATTGCCCGTCCCGTAGCTGTGGGAACCGATGCCGTGATTACCGTTACCGCAAACATGGAAGGACGTAACGTGGAAATGGGAAAATTCACATTCCATGTGAGAAAACTCCCCGATCCTACGGCTTTCATTGCCTTTAACGACGAAAAAGGCAACGCAAATCAGTATAAAGGCGGACGACCTCTGTCAAAAGCCACACTCATGGGCACACACGGCATAGGCGCAGCCATAGACGACGGACTGCTAAACATTCCGTTCAGAGTGCTCGGTTTCGAAACCGTATTCTTTGACAACATGGGCAACGCAGTGCCCGAAATCTCCAAATCCTCGAGCTTTACCGAAAGACAGAGAAACATGTTCAGAATGCTCTCAAGGGGAAAACGCTTCTACATAACCCGTGTGAAAGCCGTGGGACCCGATGGAATAGAGCGCACATTGCCTCAGGCTCTCGAGGTTATAGTAAACTAACGAAAATACATCAACGATAGGAAATATGCGTAACTTAAAGACGAAATACCTGCTCCCTGTCATAACCGCCGTAATGGCTATGCTCACGATCATACCGGCAGAGGCACAAAACAAATCGGGCGGCGAAAGCCAGCCGACCCTCTCAGTGCGCCGCCAACGCCAGTCGGCATCCACACCGCGCAAGACGCAAACCAAGAAACAGGTTGAAGCAAAACCTGCAGCAAAGAAAACCGACACGGCAACAAAGGGCGCAATAACGCCAACCAAAAACGCGGCAAACGACACGGCAAAAAATGCAAATCCTTCACGTCCGCGTTTTGTGCCGCGACAGCAAAGAGCGGCTGCGGCAACTCCAAAAACTTCCGACGAACGCGCACAAATCGATTTTCCCACCGCACCCGACATGCCCAAAGACGTATCGTGGCGCAGGGACATCTATCGCACGCTCGACCTTACACAGGATGCAAACGCCACACTCTATTATCCGCTCGAACAGCAGGGAGACCAGATAAATCTTTTCACTTACATTCTGAAACTCATACTGCGCGGACAGGTCAAAGCCTATGACTATTCGCTCAACGGCAATGAAAATTTCGATGCAAAGAATCAAGTTAAACCCAAGGACATTCTTGACCGCTACCATATATATTATGAAACAAAAGACGGCAGAATGCACATTAACGACAGCGACATTCCCGCAGCCGAAGTCCTTGAATATTTCCTGAAAGAAAGCTCGTATTTCGACCAGCATACGGCAACCTATCACACAAAAGTAACAGCATTGTGCCCTGTTCTGAAAAGAGCCGACGATTTCGGCGGAGCCGATGCCAAATATCCCATGTTCTGGGTAAAATATGACGACATCGCGTCCTTCCTTACCAAATTGCCGCTAACAGGAAGCAACTACAACAACGCATCCACCATGAGCGCGGACGATTATTTCGCAATGAACCGTTATCAAGGCAAGATATACAAAACTAATAACCTTCAGGGCAAAGTACTTGCCAACTACTGCACCACCGATTCCGCTCTCACAAAAGAGCAAAAGAAAATCGAAAAGCAGCTGACCGATTTCGAGCAACACATATGGGGAAACGACTCCACCGATTCCACCAAAATCAAAAAAGACACAGTTGTTGCAAAGAAAGAAAAGCGCAGCCGTACACTCTCGAGCCGCCGCAGCGGAAACACGTCAAGCGTGAAAGAAAAGAAAACCAAAGGAAGCAATTCCTCTTCCTCCGGAAGTGCGCGCGTATCGGTTCGCCGTCAACGCCACTAAGCACACGTTCAAACCCACATACCAAGCCTCGCCCCATGGGCGGGGCTTTTTCATGCTCTTTCTACACTCTTTTTTTCAGCATTCCCTCCCGCCACGAATCATGCGCCGGCACATCCGCCCCGCATCTCTTCCTGCAAATTTTCTTCCCACACATTCCGCCTGCAAACCCTGACGCCTAAACGCAGCTATGCATTTTCCTTGAAAAGAAATGCATATTTTTCTTCAAAAACTTTTGCAAAAAAAACTTTTGGTACCTTTGTCGCAGAATAAAACAAGTTAAAGCCGTGAACAAAAGGGCATTAAACACATCCCGCTCTCTTTTCTTCCCACAGAAACACCGTCTTTCGGGTCGAACTTCCCTGATATTTCCGCTCCCGTAAGGCAAAAGTGAATCTGCATGGCAAAGCCGACTACCGGCAACCGGATAAACGCAAAAACATCATGGTCAGGTAAACTAAAAACACATACAACAAAAACCAAATAAATATTATCATGAAAGAGTTTAATCATTTTGCAAAAGCAGTGCTTTGGCTTATTGTTTCTCTCGTGTCTGTAAGTACGTATGCCAGGCTTTCCGATTCGAAAGACTATGCTCCAACCGATTGGATAAGGGCTATGTCTGTAAACGGCAACTCTTTGTGGCTCGCAACAGAGGGCGGCTTGGTAAAATTCGACACAAAAACGGGAGAAACCACCATATACAACAGAACCAACGCCCCGATTCCCGAAGACAACATCCTTTCGGTTGCCTGCAACGGCAGCTCCGTTTGGTTCGGAACAAGGAAAACGGGTGTGGCAAAGCTCGAAAAAAACACCATCACCGCGTTCTATTCTCCCGTTAGCGGCATGTGTCCCAAACAATACAACATGCAGTTCGCCTTTGACGGCAAAGGAAACGTATGGTTGGGCAGTTTGCTGGCTTTCTATAAGTACGACGGAAACGATTGGACTTCTTTCTCCATACCTTATATAGAATTGAGTTCCATGGCAACCTTTAACGCTTTTACTTTTGACCATGACGGAAAACTGTGGTTTGGCGGAATGAACATTCTTTCGAACGATGTTTTCGGCTACTACACCGAAAGCACGGGAGTGGTGCAAATAAAAGGCATCAACAACATTTCGGCAATGGCAACTGACCGCAACGGAAATATATGGATGAGCACAAAAAAAATCGGGAATAGTTATGTATGACGGCAAAACGTTCACCAAGTTCACCGCAGCCGACTATGACATTCCCACAAACTGCACCAATTCGCTTATAATAGACAAGGACAACAAAATATGGTTCGGCGCGGACAAATATCTTATAAGCTACGACGGCACCAACTTTGATAAACATCCCATTCCCTCACCCCGCGACAACGACATGATATGTTCGCTACTTGCCGACGGAGACAAAATATGGATAGGCTCTTCATATAGCGGACTTTACAAATATAATAACGGCGAAATGGCACATGTGGACGCTTACAGCCGTCTGTTGCCTACGGAGAAAACCGATTCTACATCCACAGCACCGAAAAAAGATGACACATGGTCGGATTCGGACGTTACCACAGTAAATACCGTTAAGCAAAAGCCGGACAGCGCAGAAGTTTACGATCTTTCGGGGCTTAAAGTAACTAATCCCGAAAAGGGCAACGTGTACATAAGCAACGGCAGGAAGTTTATCAAAAAGTAAATGCCGCAACAAAATCACAAGGGTGCGCCGCAATGAAACCTTCCGGCGCACCTTTTTAGTTTTTGCCTGCATAAACGCACTTTCAAAGAAAATTCTGCGGACGGCATTGCACGCCGAAAAAAACATAAGCCTTTTCGTAAAAAACATAAGGCATATATTTCAAATTACGAGCCATATATTTCAAAATATATGCCTTGTATTTTCGGGCTTTTGCCACGTACTGATTTCCATGAAGTTACAAAAGCGTTTTTCGAGCCTTTCCGCCCAAATGCCACGCCGAAAAAATTCGTGTGTTTCCCACATTTCTCCCCACTTTTTCCGTTCCGCCCGGCACATGTTCCACACAGTCCCACACAAGTGGCACTTCTTACGTTCAAAACGCACAAAATTGCTCCCGAAATGGTATAAAAAGACATTTACAAACATAAAATTTGCGGCATTTCGTAATATCTGCATAATTTCCCGGTATTTTTGCACACCAATATTTCAAATATTATTTTGCACGAAATACGTAATGCGGTAATTTTGCAGTTGTAAACAGCCCGCCATACGCGGACTGTACATAAACGAAACCCGCATGATACAACATAACGGTAAACGCGCATGAAAAGAATAGTTTTCTTCCTGTTCGCCTTGCTTTTAACCGCCACGACACAGGGGCAGAATCTGCTCACACTCGACAGCTGCCGCTCCATGGCTCTTGCAAACAATAAAAGATTGCTTATAGGCGAAAAGGAAATAGAAAAAGCCGGCTACGACAACAAGGCTGCAAAAACCAATTACCTGCCTAAACTTAAGGCAACGGCTGCATATTTTCGCAACAGCCGTGAAACACATCTGCTTAACAATTCCACACGCCACAAACTGAACAATCTCGGTTCGTCGATAGCACAACCGCTCGCCTCGGTGGCTCAAATTGTGGAAAAATACCACCCCGAACTGACCGATGCGCTTAACGAATTCGGCAACAACGTGATTGACGAATTTTCGGACGTGGGAAAGAAAATAAACGAAGGCTTCGAAACCGACACTCGAAACATGTTTGCCGGCGCACTCACCATTACGCAGCCGCTGTATATGGGCGGAAAAATCCGCGCATACAACGAAATTACCGACTATGCCAAACAAATAGCCGAGGAAAAACATCGCGGCGGGGCGCAGGAGGTGGTGCTCGAAGTGGACGAGGCATATTGGCGTGTGGTTTCGCTTGCCAACAAAAAGAAACTCGCTGAAAGCTACGTGAATCTGCTTAAGCATCTTGACGACGACATGCAAAAGATGATTAAGGAGGGAGTGGCAACAAAAGCTAACGGACTTACGGTGAGCGTGAAACTGAACGAGGCTGAAATGACGCTTACCAAAGTGGACAACGGGCTTACGCTTTCGCGCATGTTGCTTTGCCAGCTCTGCGGCATGCCCATTGAAAGCAATTTCACCCTTGAAGACGAACAAAAAGAGCAATTGGCACCGGTTAAGAACAATGCCGCTTTCGACATGAACCAGGCATACGTCAACCGTCCCGAGCTTCGCAGTCTGGAACTCGCCACAAAAATCTACGACAAGAAGATTCAGATAGCCCGTTCCGAATTTCTCCCGCAAGTGGTGCTGACCGGCAACTACATGCTCACCAACCCGTCGGTTTACAACGGCTTCGAAAAGAAATTCAAAGGCATGTTCAACGTGGGAGTAATGGTAAGCGCGCCACTATTCGAGTGGGGAGAAAACAAATATAAGATTCGCGCCGCAAAATCAGAGGCGGCAATAGCAAAATACGAGCTTGAAGAGGCAAAAGAAAAGATTGAGCTGCAAGTGAACCAGCAATCGTTTCGTGTAAAAGAAGCCGAAAAAACTCTGGCACGCGCACGCAAAAACTGCGAAAGCGCAGACGAAAACATGAAAACCGCCAACGCGGGATTCAAAGAGGGAGTAATTCCCACGAGCGACCTTCTTGCGGCGCAGACAGCCTGGGTGTCGGCTCACAGCGAGGTGATTGACGCGGAAATAAACGCACGCCTCACACAAGTATATCTGAAAAAATCATTGGGAACACTGGAATAAGAAAAACTATAAGGCTTATGGCTAAAATGACAAAAGAGAGAAAGAACCTCTCGATAGGATTGCTGATTTTCACCGCAGTAATAATTGCAACGGCAGTAATGGGAATTATCCTCCTTAAACCTTCCACCGAATACATAGAGGGACAGGCTGACGTAGAAGAGTATCGCGTTTCGAGCAAAGTGCCTTCGAGAATCGTGAAATTCCTTGTTGAAGAGGGCGATACGGTTCATGCCGGCGACACACTCGTAATTCTTGACGCTCCCGACGTGGAAGCGAAACTGCAACAGGCACAAGCCGCCGAAGCTGCGGCACAGGCACAAAGCGACGAAGCACGCAACGGCGCACGCAAAGAACAGATTCAGGGCGCATACAGCATGTGGCAGAAAGCAAAAGCCGGAGTGGAAATAGCACAAAAGACATACAACCGAATAAAAAACCTCTACGACCAGGGAGTAGTGGCAGCGCAAAAATTTGATGAAGCCTCGGCACAACGCGATGCCGCAATAGCCACCGAAAAAGCCGCCCGCTCACAATATGAAATGGCTGTGAACGGAGCACGAAGGGAAGACAAAGCAGCAGCCGAAGCCCTCGTAAAAAGAGCTCAGGGAGCCATCAACGAAGTTCGGTCATACATAAACGAAACAGTGCTTACCGCACAAACAGACGGCGAAGTAACCGAAATATTCCCCCAAGCCGGAGAACTTGTAGGCTCGGGAGCACCAATAATGAGCATATCGGTGATGGGAAAAATGTGGGTTTCGTTCAATGTCAGGGAAAATTTGCTGAAAGATTTCGGAACGGGAAAAACATTCAAGGCAACGGTTCCCGCACTCGGCAACAAAGAAATAACATTACGCACATACTACATGAAAGACGTGGGAAGTTACGCAGCATGGAAGGCAACAAAAGCAACAGGTGCCTATGACATGAAAACTTTCCAGATAAAAGCCCGCCCAAGCGAGACAGTAAACGGATTGCGACCGGGAATGTCGGTTATCTTTCCCATTAAAAACTGACGGGTAAGCCGAAAGTTTCAAAGCACATCAAAGACGCAGGCAAACAAAACAAATCTGTAAGCAAACATAACCAAGAAGTCGGCAAATACAAACTGTCTGCCGGCAAACATCTCCAATCAGTAAACAAATGTCCGGGTTCGTTAGCAGGATAAAAACCACTTTAAGAGTGTCGCAAAGGGAAACAAGACGGATTTTCTCAAGTCCGCTCTACGTTTTCTGCATGATAATTGCACCCGTAGCCTGTTTCGTGTTTTTCCTGACCCTTATGGGGCGCGGCGTTCCCACCGAACTTCCCGTGGCAATAGTTGACCTTGACAATTCATCCAATTCGCGCTCGCTGACAAGAAACATAGAATCTTTTCAACACACTAAAGTCATTGCCCATTGCCGCGATTTTTCGGAGATGAGGGACATGATGCAGCGCGGAAAGATTTACGGAGCGTTTCTGATTCCCGAAAATTTTTCAAAAGACCTTCAGGCACAGCGGCAACCCACAATTTCTTACTACTGCAACTATTCTTATTTCACTGCTGCCTCACTTGCTTTTCAGGATTTCAAGACTATGAGCGAACTTACGGGAGGTGCGGCAACACGTAGCACTATTCGCGCAAAAGGAGTGGACAACGAGCACACCAATGCCTTTTTACAGCCTATCGTGGTGGAGAAACATTTAATAGGAAATCCGTGGGTGAATTATTCCATATACCTCAACAATGTTCTCGTACCTGCCGCGATGATGATTTTTATCTTTCTCACAACGGTCTATTCCATTGGTGTGGAACTTAAAGACGGTACGGCGCGAAAATGGATACTTCTTGCCGACAATTCGATATTCAAAGCAGTGATGGGAAAGCTTCTGCCGCAAACCGCGATATTTTTCGTACTCGGCACATTCTACAACTTTCTCATGTTCGGGGTTATGAAATATCCCTGCCACTGTGGAATTCCGGCAATGCTCGTTATGACATATCTTTTTATCCTTGCTTCGCAGGGCTTCGGGGTTTTCCTCATAGGTTTAATCCCCAATTTCCGTTTTGCAATGTCCATGTCGTCTCTGTGGGCTATCGTAAGCATTTCCATGTCAGGCTTCACGTTCCCCGTAACAAGCATGCAGCCGTCGCTGAAGGCTCTTTCGGTTTGCTTTCCCCTCAGACACTATTTTCAAATCTATGCGTGCAGGGCGTTAAACGGTTATCCGGCGTTCTATTGCCTCGACCACATTCTCTTCCTGCTTCTTTTTGTGCTGCTGCCCCTCACGGTGCTCTACAAACTTAAAGGCGTGCTGCTGACATATAAATACGAGCCTTGAGATGAACTTCATGAGAAATATCATAAAGAGATTTTGGCGCACGGTGTCCGAAACGGCGTTCGTCTGGATTCACGAAATGAACACTGCATTCCGCGACGAAGCCGTGTTGGTGTTTATGATTCTCGTGCCATTGGGCTATCCGCTTCTCTATTCCTATATATATAACAACGAAATAGTCCGCGACATTCCCGTGGCTGTTGTAGACGAAAGCAATTCTAGTTTGTCGCGCCAATACATCCGCAACCTCGATGCTTCGCAGTACACCAACGTTACGCAAACGCCCGCAAACATGAAAGAGGCGCAGGAACTGATGAGGAGAAGCAAGGTATATGGAATTGTGCGCATTCCCGCCGATTTCAGCAAGAACATAAATACCGGCAAACAGGCTTACGTTTATGCTTTCTGCGATGCAAGCACGCTGCTTTACTTCCGCCAGTTTTCCATAGCCAACACCGATGTTTCGCTGGGCATGAACGCGAAAATCAAAATAAAACAAGCGGGAAACACAACCGACCGTCAGGACGCGCTGACCGCTGCGCCGCTGAAATATGAGGAGGTTAATCTTTTCAACTCCACCACCGGCGTGGCGTCATACCTTCTCCCGGCTGTGCTGATGATGATTCTTCAGCAGACAATGCTTCTCGGCATGGGCATAAACGCCGGCACAATGCGCGAAAAGAACATGTTCCGGCTGTTCTCCCCCATAGCCCGCCATGCAGGCGGCACATTCGAAATTGTTCTCGGGCGTGCGTTCAGCTATATACCTGTGCACATTGCCAATGCCTTTTATGTGCTCGGCATAACGCCTATGATTTTCCACTTCAACCGCTTGGAGCATTTCCCGGATGTGGTGGCATTCATCACGCCATACCTTATTGCCGTGGCGTTCATGGGCATCGTGGTGTCGCATTTCATTAAAACGCGCGAGTCGAGCATGATGGTCATTCTCTTCTCCTCTCTCGTGCTCCTGTTCATCTCCGGAATTTCCTGGCCATGGAGTGCTGTGCCCGCGTTCTGGAAAAACGTGGCTTACATGATACCTTCCACGTTTGGCATAAACGGATTCGTAAGAATGACTAACGAGGGCGCAAGGCTTTCGCAGGTCAGTTTCGAATACACAGGGCTTTGGATTCAGGCTATATGCTATTTTGTTTTGGCTATTTACACCACACGGCTCGACATACGCCAAAGCTGCCGAAACTTCAACCGTCAACACCGTCGCTTACGCAACAAATCGGCTGTTTTGAGCGGAAATGGCAAAAAATAACGGTAAAAATGCAATTTTTTTGCCGTAAATTTTCGCAATTAAAATATTTCCCGTAAATTTGCACTGCTTTTCAAGCAAAACACTGCTTCAATAGCTCAGTTGGTTAGAGCACCTGACTGTTAATCAGGGGGTCGTT
>ERZ857629.330-NODE-330-length-70158-cov-24.861504_pt1 | contig 70158 bp, 62 predicted proteins | sample MGYA00519700_ERZ857629 | MGnify/ENA primary metagenome ERZ857629 (study PRJEB31778, sample SAMEA3449351) | human gut metagenome | biome: human gut; feature: human-associated habitat; material: faeces | place: United Kingdom | collected 2010/2012 ... | reverse complement strand
GCCTTGTCCCGATTGAACTGAAAATCGGAAAATTCAAGCCGGAACACATCGGGCAGATCAATTTTTATCTCGAAGCACTTGACCGCGATGTGAAGAAGCCAAATGAAAATCCAAGTGTAGGCGTTATTCTTTGCGCCAGCAAGGATGACGCGGTTGTCGAATATGCTTTAAGCCGCAGTATGTCGCCCACACTTGTTGCAGATTATCGGCTTTGTCTTCCCGACAAGACGCTTCTACAAAACAAGCTGCGTGAACTGACAGAGCTTGCGCTGGAAAGCGGCGAAGGCGACGAGGGTGATGAAGAATGAACGCTGTCATCTATGCACGCTATTCCTCAGACAGCCAGCGCGAGGAATCCATTGAAAGTCAGCTCCGCGAGTGCCGGGAATATGCCGAGTTATCAGAAAAAATCCATCGCGGACAGAAAGAGAACGCACTGAAAGGGAAAAACAACGGCGGTGGCGTTCCGATCGGCTATCTGTTGGACAAGAAAACACAGAAGCTTGTGATTGATCCCGCAATGGCAAAAGCAAAAGAGGACTATCTGTTGACAACAAAGCTGTTCTGCGGTAAATGTGAGCGCATGATGGTTGGTGAAAGCGGCAAGAGCCATACCGGCGCTATGCACTATTATTACAAATGCAGCGGTGCGAAGCGCCTGAAGGATTGCGACAAGAAGGCTGTTCGCAAAGACTGGATGGAGCGTGTTGTTGTCCGCCTGACCATGCAGCGCGTCATGGATGAAGAGAAGATTAACAGGCTCATCGATGCAATTCTTGTTATGCAGGAGCAGGAAGACACAACAACCCCTGCGCTTCGCTCACAGCTTGCGGAAACTGAGTCCACCATCGGGAACATTCTGAAAGCAATCGAGCAGGGCATTTTCACGCCGTCCACCAAACAGCGGCTTGATGAGCTGCAAAAGCCAAAGCTGACCCGCGAACAGATGACGGCATGGTTTGAGCAGTTCCGCCATGGTGATCCAGCAAACCGTGAGTTTCAGAAACGCTTGATTGATACATTTGTAAACGCCGTGTATGTGTTCGATGATAAACTAGTCTTGACCTACAACTATCAACATGGGACGCAGACAATTTCGCTTGACGAGATCGAATCGGCGCTGAGTTCGGATTTTGATGGGGCTACTCCTCCTAAAACCAAAATACTGCTCATTTTCTTTCTCCTTCCATCTTTGTCCTACTCAATCACAAACCCGTACACGATGTCCTTCTCCCCGGAGATATGATAGAGTTCTTCCACATCGGCACCCCAACTGTTGATACCACCTACGCCACGTACGGCGCCTAAAATAGAAACCACGGTCCGGTGTGCCGGTGGCAGCTCCTCCTGATGGGTGGCATTTTCCAACTCCTCCGCTGTATAGGGCAGGCAGGAAAAAGCAAAGGTTTTCCCTTCCTCCCCTTTAAAATACAGGGTTTTTCTGTCTTGTCCACGCTTGGTATTATCCAGCTCACTGGTGCGGTGGATGCCCACCCACCTGGTCTCCATGTGAACACCGCAGTCCTGGGGCACCAGATAAGGCGTTACCGGCATCCCTTCGATTTCATAGTTCCCCAGTATGCCGCCAGCCATTCGATCCGGATAGGTTTCCCCGGACAGACCTTCATATTCATACCCCACCGCAGGCGTGGGCATCAAAAAGCGCATGCCGAACACCGGCAGTTCCGGAAGATTTTCTTTTCCAAAATAATGCACCTGGACATGGATAGCCCCATCCTCCGTGACACGGTAAGCTGCTTCTGTCCGCATTTCGGGAATTGCCGCGGAGCCATAGACAAAAGTGATGGCAAATTCCTTTGCCTCCACCTTCCCACCATACTGGTTGTTTGCCGGTGCCAAGGGTATCTCAATGGGCTTTCCATCCATGGATGCCTGGATTTCCTGACACCGCAGGAAACAGTCCGCCGCCAGCCAGGCTGAGCTCTGATAGGAAAAGCCGTTTCCCCTGTCGTTGTCCGTGGTGGCTCTCCAGAAGGTGGGCTTTGGCGCACGGTAGAGCCATTCCTTTCCATATTTATGCAGGGATTCCATCCCTCCTATGGCGGTAGAAAAAATATAGGAAAAGCCTTCCCCCTGCACACCAATCGTCGCATCACCAATTACTAGATTCAGTGCCATAGTAATACCTCACTTCCTGCATTGCCGGTTTTTCGGTTCGGTCTGCAAATAAAATACCGTTGCCGGAAAATTCATAATCACTGGGACGGTCGTCGAAATCGCCACCATAGCGGAGAACATGTTTCCCCGTGACCTCATCCCACACCCACAGTGCCTGATCGATATAGTCCCAGATAAAGCCGCCCTGGTACATCTCGTACTGCTCCAAAAGCTCCATGTAGGATTTCATGCCGCCCAGGGAATTTCCCATGTCGTGCATATATTCGCATAAAAGAAATGGTTTTTTCGGGTCATTTTCCAGATATTCCTGGATTTCCTCCGGATAAGCATACATACGGCTCTCCACATCGGAAATCCGGTCTTCAAACTGTCTGTTATGGAAAACCCCTTCGTAGTGAACCAGTCTGCCCGGATCCTTTTCCTTGTAAAACTCGTTCATCTGTACAATGTTTTCCTCTGCAAAGGATTCATTACCCAAAGACCAGAACAAAACTGCCGGATGATTTTTGAAACACTCAAAGTTGGTGCGGGCACGGTCAAGCACAACCTCTTTCCATTCCTTCAGCCTTCCGGGAACATTCCAGGAAGGTTCCACCGCGCCGCACTTCTGCCAGGAGCCATGACTCTCCAGATTGGTTTCCGCCATCAGGTAAATACCTACCTCGTCACATAGGGAATACCATTCTTTTCTATCGGGATAATGACAGGTTCTCACTGCGTTGATATGATTGGTTTTCAAAAATTCAATGTCCCACTTCATATCTTCTAAGGTAATACATCTTCCGCTTTTCGCATTCCACTCATGGCGGTTTACTCCTTTGATAATCAGTCTCTTTCCATTGAGTTTGATGACTTTATCTTCAATCCGGATATTCCGGAATCCCACCTGGTAAGGCACCACTTCCACCACCTGCTTTTTTTCGTCAAAAAGACCGATTTCCAGGGTATAAAGATAGGGATGGCCGCAATCCCAGGCATTGACCGGGAAATCCTGTTCTTCCAGCACAATGGTCTGCTCCAGGTCGATGCCCAGCTTTTCTCCTTTTTCAAAAAGGACATTTCCTGTCTGGTCGCGTAGAACCACCGCGATACTCCCCGGAGTGGCACCATCTTCCACCGGCTTTTCCATGGAGACTTTGGTCTGAATCTGCAGGGAGCCTTTTCCGGTTTTCTCATCGTAAACCGGTTTGAGCCACAAGTCCTCCACATGGAGTTTCGGTTTGGCATAAAGCTCCACGCTGCGGAAAATTCCGAAGAACCGGAAGAAATCCTGATCCTCCAGGTAAGCTGCAGTACTCCGTTTATGCACCTCCACCGCCAGAACATTTCCCTTTTCCCGGATATAAGGGGTCAGATTGAATTCCGAAGGGGTAAAGCTGTCCTCCGCATAGCCCACGAAGTGTCCGTTGAGCCACAGATACATCGCCTGCTCCACGCCATCAAAGCAGATACAGACCCTCTTTCCCCGAAGTTCCTTCTTTAAATCAAAGGTACAGCGGTAGGAGCCCACAGGATTGTAGGAAGCTTCACTGAAACTTCCCTCCTCCTTGCAGTTTTCTCCCATGGCATAGGCAGGGCGGCGGTAAATCGTGCCCTCCCATGGATACATGGTGTTGATATACTGGATTTTGTCAAAGCCTTGCAGTTCAATGTGTCCCGGCACCTTGATTTTTGCAAAATGGGAAAGGTCAAACCCTTCCTGATAAAAGTCTGCCGGTCTTTCCGTCGCGTTGGGGGAATAACAGAAATCCCATACCCCGTCCAGGCTCTGGTACAGGGAACTGGATTTCTGCCGGATTTCTTCTGCATTGGCATAAATTCGATGGTCGCTGTGTGCCGGCAGCTGCATGACACGGAACACCTCCGGGTCATCCAACCACTTGATATCTGGTTTCATTTCGTTTTCTCCTTTCTGTGTAAAATAATCCTCTAATCCAGAAAAACAACCACTCATTATCTAAGTTCAAGAGAGCTGGAAATATAAAAATGAAAGTCTTGCTCCTTACAGTATACTTTTATTTTTTGGATCAGTTTTTGATTCGTTGTATATTCCAACAGATACACTTCCATTCCAGCTGCTTTACATGCTTCCAAATATTTGCAGAAATAATCCCTCGTCTCCCTCGTTTGCTCATGAAATGTCCCGCTATCAAAATTGATAGCGCTCCATACGGACTCCTGATTTACGCCTGTCATAATCTGACTAATATCCCCATAGCGTTCCCTATATTCCGTCACATAAGTATCTCCACCGTTGATGATAACCTCTTTTCCAAAGGTCATGATGTTTTGTAGAATAGCTGTAAGACCTTCAAAAATACTCTCGTTCGGAGCGTAATAATATACATCGTAATTATCTATAAAGAATCCGTCAACACCTTTTTCATATAATTCCTGAGAAAGCTGTCCTATAAACTTCTGCCAGTCTGGGCTTGCTACATCCACCCATTCTTCTTCATCCCAATGCTCATATTTGCCAATTGCCAGTTCCGCATAGGTTGTATAATATGTTCTGAAGTTTTCAATTGATCCAATATTTAGATATGTATATACCACTGTGCCATTTTGATGAAGCAATTCAATATCCCTTTTTGTAAAATACTGTGCATCAATTACAACCGTTTCATACTGTTTTAACCGTTCCAAAGATGAATCGTCCGCATTTAAGAACACCCCATAATCCTTTTTCTCAATTGTTTTTGTCTGCTTGACTGTCACAAAAAAGCATCCAACAATAAACATCAGAACAAATAATAAAGCAAAGGCTGCTGGTTGTTTGATCCTTTTCCCGCGCATATCACCTATATCCTTTCAATGATTCTCTTTTTTCCTTAAAAAACAGCATCTTCAATCCACTTTGGCATAATGAATCCCTCCTATAAAGTATTGATAAACGCCAATAAAATTGCAGGCGTTTCTTCCGTTAAACTTTTGATGTGAACCCGTTCCGTGCGCTGGTGCAGATTTTTGCCCCAGGGTCCAAACAAAATGGACGGGATATTCAGCTCGTTAATTCCGGCGAAATCCACCTGATATAAATCTCCCCACAGCGGAGTGTTGTCGTAATATTTCGTGTGGTCGTACTCGGTACAGCTGCCGCAATAGCTGAGATCGGAAATTCCGGTAAAATAGTGATATCGCTGCAATCTGGTGCCCACCTGCATCGCCACATTTTGCAACTTTGCAAAATAGGCACTGCCTGCCCCAGTTTTTCCCGGAAGCCTGTCGCTGTGGAATGCGGGATAAAAAGGCGGTGCAAAACCCAGCACCATCACCGGCTCCGTCATATCAGCGAAATCCAGCACCCGTTTCATCATTTCCACCGTTGCCTGAGGATAATTCCACTCCCCGCCCTGGATTTTCCGGCAGATTTCCTCGTACTGCTTTTCATAATAAGCGGCAAAGCCTGCCGCATCCTTTTCCCGGCAAAGTGCCTGCAACTGGGAAAATTCCAGAACCTTGCACCGGTTCACGGAAGGAATCTGGGATAAATCCGGCTGTTGTCCCGCTTTTTTTGCAATTTCCCGGCAGGACGCCTGCATGGTGCCAATCACATCCACAAATGCCTCCTGCGCCAGTGCCTTCAACTGGGTCATCACCTGTTCCGGGGTGGTGTCAAACTGTAGCATATTGATGTAGCCGCAGGCCCGGTAGGGCAGGGACACATCGTACAGCTCCTTCTGGTCTTTCAGATAAAGCCAGGTGGGGGGCACGCACATCTCACCTTTGTATACATCCGCAAACTGAGGCGAAACCTCAGTTTTTAGCAGAAAACGGGACAGCACGCTCACCGCATTGATGCCCTGGAAACAGGTTCCCACATGGGCTTTCAGCCCCTGCACCAACGCCACTGGCATACACTTTCCCACGGAACCGATGTACACGCTCTGCTTTTCTCCGGCAATGTCTCTTGTGTTTGGCTCCAGGCACAAGAGACATTCGTAGGTAAGTCCCCGGCTTTTTCGCAGTTCCTGCAACAGTCCTGCCGCTCCACGCATCCCCGCAGAGTAAGACTCCTCGTCGGGCACTGCCATAAACAGAACATTTACCTTTCCCTGAAAAGTTCCTGCCAGCACTTCCTCTCCAATCTGCCCCAGCACTGCCAGACCTGCACACAGACCGCCTTTCATGTCTGCCGTGCCCCGTCCAAACAGCCACTCGCCGGACTCCAAATCCTTCCGGGATTCCTCGTCCAACGGGGCAGTTTTCATCGCCTCCGTCAGCTTTTCCACCTGGAAAGCCAGAGGTTTCAATGCCCCGTATTCCTCGATTCCCACCACATCGTAATGTCCCGTGAGAATCACCGTCCGGTCAGTTCCTCCTTTTATCAGTCCGTAGACAATGTGACGTTTCCGGTAATCGCCGGGAATTTCATAGCTGCCACAATCCTCAGGATGTACCTGGAAATAGGGCTGGTTTTTCAAGGTTTCCTGCAGCCAGTCCGCCCCCAGATGCTCTGCATCGGAGTCCGACACGCTTGGTTTTTCAATAAAATCATACAGATAGGTAAGAATCTGTTTTTTTAAATTGATCTGCTCCATCATTCCTCCTCAATTACTGCACTGCTATGCAGCGCAGTATTCGCAGTCCTCATTGGCATTTTGCTGCGTAACATTCCTTCCGCCATGCCCATCACCAGAAACACCAGTGGAGCGCTGATAATCTGCTGAAAGCTGACCATATTGTGTACCGTGTAACACAAAACCGACAGCCCACAGGCAAAGAGTAGTGGATTCCGGAAGTCTGCCCGGCTTTTTACCGACTGCAGGAGGCTCCGCCCTGTCAGGGTGACAAAGGCTGCCCCGTAACTGATACAGCCCCAGAGTCCGGTGTTTACCAATACGGTTATCCACTCATTGTGGGCGTTGGTCAATATCAAGTTGCCAAACTGCTCATAAAGCATCCACACATCCTTGTAACTCTGGTAGGCGTAGGCGGCAAAGCAGTCCGGTCCGATTCCCACCAGCCGGTTCCACAGAGGAAAACTCAGAAACATGCGGATTCCCGTCTGCCAGGTGGTTCCCCGCCCGTTCATATATTCACTGTTAAAGGTAAAAAGTGGCTGACCGTTTAACCCCGGTGTCCACAGAGGATGACGGGTATTGATGATGACCAGCGCCACATATCCAATCACGCTGAGGGCAAAAACGAGAAGTCCCGCAAACCGCAGGCTTTTCCACAGCTTGTCCAGAGATTTTCCCTTTTTATCCACAAAAGAAAGCAGTGTGTAACAACAGACGAGGATAATCATCACATAAAGGGGTGTACTGGTGTAGGTGAGTCGGTAAATCAAATCCGTGTCATAGTTAAACTGTCCAGGAAACAGCAGGCGGAACACCCGGATAAGCCACGCCGCCAGCCACAATAGCATGGACACCTCAAAAAACTGTTTCACACCACCGGTATTTCCCAGGCAGACACACCACACCACCAGAAAAAGCAATCCTATCACCAGAAATCCGCTGTCACTGCCCTGGGTGATTCCCGTGCAGAATCCCAACAGCACATACCACGCCAGCAACCGTTTTTTCCAGCCTTCCTTGGCTTTCAGATAAAGTCCTACCCCCAGAGGAAAAACCACGGCGAAGTAACCACAGTACCAGTTGATGTTGCCCAGGGTGGAGATAAAGCCGGAACTCGCCCCCGCCATGGGAATGGGATACCAGTCAAACCGGTTGCAGACTCCCAGTAAAAAAATGGGGACGGAGGCACCCAGTAACAGCCCGATTCCTACCTCATACCTATGGAAAAACCGGGACACACAGAAATAAATCAGCACCAGCGCAAGCTGGGTTGCCAGTCCCATATTCCAGCCACCGGCGCCCCAAAAAGCAGAGCCAAACGACGATTTCTCCCGGTAATTGGAGCTGAAATAGGAAAGGCACACCACTACTCCGTAAAAGAAAACAAACCAGTCGGTGAGGGAAAAACTAAAGGTTTGTGTCTGGGAAACGCTGTCTTTTTGTGAAAAAAGAGAGCAACAGCCCTCCATCACCCGATAAAGAAGTCCGATGGGTGCAATCACCAACAGCAGACAACTGATGGTTCGGAAAAAGTAAAATTTATTGGATGCCATGGCGGTATATCCGTCCCGCACAAAAAGGGGAAATGCCACCGCCAGCAAAATCACATATAAAAGCATCAGAATCTCCAAAGCTTTTTCTGTCACATGCCTCATGCCAACGAAAATCTCCTTTCCTTACAAAAAGCCTCCGGTTCCGTACAGGTAACCCGCAAAGCTTTTCCTGTCACGGGATGCTTGAATTCCAGGGAATAGGCACACAAAGCCACTGCTTTCATTGCTTTTTCCTGGGAAATCTGTAATGACTGGGTGTTGCCGTATTTCGCATCGCCCAGCAGGGGAAATCCTGCATGGGATAGCTGCACCCGAATCTGGTGATGGCGTCCGGTGTACAAATCAACCTCCAATAGTGCCACTTCCGGTGTCACCTGGGCAAGTTTCTGATAGGTAAGTTTTGCCTCCTTCGCCTGTTTATCCTGTTTCGTACTAATCCGGGAAAGATTGGTTCTGGCATCTTTCGCCAGATAATCCACCAGGGTACAGGGTTTTTCCAAAGGTTGTCCACATACCAGTGCCAGATATTTCTTGTGCATGGTGTGTTCCGTCACCTGTTTCGTCAGTGCCGCCGCCGTTTTCTGGTTTTTGGCAAAAACAAGGACTCCCTCTACCGGCTGGTCGAGGCGGTGAATCACTGCCACGTAGGGATTTTTCAAATAATTTTTCAGTTCTGACACCACATCGGGCTGCCCGAGACGCTGTGTCTGGGTGGCCAGCCCTGCTGGTTTATGGCATACAATCAAATCTTTATCTTCAAATAGGATTCTGGTCTGCACCCTGCTGTCACTTTCTTTTCGATTTTATGAATGGGGTCTGAATCGTTCTACATCATTCAGTTACCTTCATTTTAATCAAAAAGAAATCCTACCGCAACAGGATTTCTCTCTAATTTTCTCAAATTCCGCAGCTAAATCCTCCAACAGCTTGCGGATAGGAAGAGCATCTTCCTGGATAGGGATATGGGGGAAGTGCTGGAGCGGATTTAAGCCCGCTTTTCAGACATTTTAGAATTTTAAATGATTTCAAAAATAGGCTTGTACTATGGAAATCTCTTATGCTAAGATACAGACAAAGCATATTTTTGAATTCTTTGGCGTAAAGCCGTCTGTATTCTATTTCATTTCAGAAATCTACACGGAGGTATTTAAGGTGAGTATTTTTGAATATGACAAGGAAAAAGAAGAAAAGAAACTGAGGAAAGCTGAATATGAGCATGGGCTGGAGGATGGAAAACAAAGTATGCTTACCTTACTGGAACGAATGACTGCAGGCGGCGATGGAAATAAAGTTGCTGAGTTAAGAAATCCGGAAGTGTTGGAAAATATGAAAAGGAAATATGAAGTAGAATAATATAATCTCGTCAAATCTCGTCACAATCTCGTCATTAAATGATTAGATAATGACGAGATTTGTTACACTCGCCAGCTATGTTGCTTTCTCATAAACCTGTCCTTATAATAGTCATCAGACAAAAGAAACACAGGTGATGACATGTATCGTGATTTGACAAAAGGTAACATAACAAAGGGTTTGATTCTTTTTGCCCTGCCCATGATTGCTGGAAATCTTTTCCAGCAATTCTATAATATTGCCGACACGCTGATTGTAGGGCAGGCTCTGGGGAAAAATGCCCTGGCTGCCGTTGGCTCTGCCTATACGCTGATGACCTTCCTGACCTCCGTATTTCTCGGACTCGCCATGGGAGCCGGCGCTTTATTTTCTATTTATCTGGGCAAAAATGATACGGATTCACTGAAAAGTGCCATTGTTCATGCTTTTGGTTTGATTTTTGCAGTGACACTGGTATTAAATGCGGCGGTCTATGTCTTTGTTGACCCCATTCTTCATTTTCTCCAGATTCCCACCCAGCTTTATGTCTCCATGCGGGAATATCTGGTGATGATCTTTGCCGGACTACTTGCCACTTCCCTCTACAATTTTCTTTCCTGCCTCCTGCGGGCAGTTGGAAATTCTGCAACTCCTCTGTGGTTTCTTGGTATTTCTGCCGTGCTCAACATCGGACTAGATTTACTTTTCGTTCTGGTGTTCCACTGGGGCATTGCAGGAGCGGCGTTTGCAACCATCATTGCCCAGTATGTTTCCGGTGTTGGTTTGTTACTTTTCGTTATTTTTCGTTGTAAGGAGCTTTTGCCGGAAAAACGCCATTTTCATTGGAATAAAGAGATTTTAAAAGAAATTTTTGATTTGTCGATTCTCACCTGTGCCCAACAGTCTGCCATGAATTTCGGAATTCTTCTGGTACAGCGTCTGGTGGACAGCTTTGGTGCTGTAACGATGGCGGCTTTTGCTGCAGCGGTAAAAATTGATACCTTTGCCTATCTCCCAGTACAGGATTTTGGCAACGCCTTTTCCACCTTTATCGCACAAAATTATGGCGCCGGTGAAACCTCCCGCATCAAACAGAGTATCAAAAAAGCAACGGCACTCAGCGCCGGATTTTCTCTGATAATTTCTGCTCTTGTTTTTATTTTTGCCAGTCCGTTGATGCGGATTTTTATCAAGGCACAGGAAACGGATGTCATTGCCTGCGGTGTGCGGTATCTGCGGATTGAAGGTGCTTTTTACATTGGCATCGGCTGTCTTTTCCTGCTTTATGGTCTGTACCGCGCCGTGGAGCGTCCCGGTATGTCTCTGATTCTGACCATCTTTTCTCTGGTAACCCGTGTTGTCCTCGCTTATGCGCTGGCAGGCCCTGTGGGAGAAGTCGGCATCTGGGTTGCGATTCCTATTGGATGGTTTCTGGCGGATTTTATTGGATATGGGTATTGGTTCTGGAAGGGGAAGAAAATTCTCGAAAACTAGGTATAATCAAAAATACTTTGAATTGCATCTGTAATATCAATTAAATCAGAAATGGAAAGAGAATCAATTTTTGAAAATCCTCTTACGTTTAAATCAAACAATTTCATTTTTTCACAATGGACATAGCCTTCTGTATTAGAAGTTTTTATCTTAATATGTAAGGCTCCTTCTGTTCCGCCTGAAAAAATTGGACAACCAATAATTTCTCCTGTCTGATTAAAAAAATCCTTACTTGTCACAAGTATAGGAACCGTTATTTTTTCAATTTTAACAATATCTCCCTGATGTAAGAATTGTTTCATTCCCAAACCTCTCTTCCTACGGATTCTCCCCACTGAAATTCGCCATCCAGATTGAGTTCACCATTAAATTTTTTAGCACGTTCTTCCAGTGTTTTATGACGATTGGGTTTCGTCAAAGTAATCATTCCATTTACAACCTTCATATCAAGAATATCATTAACCGCTATATTAGCCTCCTGTAAAACTTCTTTGGAAATTCTGACTCCTTGACTGTTTCCCCATGATTTTACCTGTACTTCCATAAAAACACCTCCAATTCTTTAAGTATATACATAGTATATACTTAAATCAGAATAAAATCAAATATTTTCTTCTACTCCCAGCATCATTTGAAACTTTTCTGATGCAATTCTCTGCAAATCCGCATTTTTCCGCATCCCATTTCCAGAGGCAACAATCATTTTCCGCTGGATTCCCAGTCCATCCTTCATGGTTCCTCCAGCATCTTTTTCATAATTCATATCATACTAACAGATCTGCTATTTAAATATATAAAATATTGTAACATACATCAAATTTGTTGACAGACTGATAAATAAGGTTTACTATTATATCAATAATAATTACTAATATTATTTATCTTATAATTATTTTGTTTATAAAGGTACATACTTAGAATACATAATTCTTTAAAAGCGTATATAACGCGGAAAGGAAACAAATGGACAAGAAAGCACTTTATAATTTAACCTACGGTGTATTTATTCTCACGACAAAACTGGAGGACAAAGTAAACGGCTGTATCATCAACACCTGTATGCAGGTGGCAAATGACCCTGTCCGGATTGCTATTTCTGTTTTGAATCAAAATTATACCTGTGAGTTGTTAAAACAAAGTGGTGTATTTACTTTAAGTCTGCTGGATCATACCTGTTCCTTTGAAACCATTCAACATTTCGGTTTCCAGTCAGGGCGTAACGTAAATAAATTTGAAAATCTTATTACCCCAACGGACTGTAATGGTGTGCCCTATATTGCTTGGCATAGCTGTTCTGTTTTAAGTGGAAAGGTTGTGGAGCAGCATGACCTTGGAACCCATACGCTGTTTATTGCCGAAGTTGTGGATGCAAAACTTTTAAATGATAATACTCCACTAACTTACGCTGATTATCAGAATCATGTAAAACCCAAGCCGGAAAAGAAACAGGAAGATAGAAAAATTGTAGGTTGGCGTTGCAAAATTTGTAATTATATTTATGAGGGAAGTGACTTGCCTGCAGAATTTACCTGTCCTCTCTGTGGACATGGTGTAGATGATTTTGAACCCATCTACGAATCATAAAGATAACAAAGAGTCGCTTATCGGCTCTTTGCGCGCGTGAGCGGTGTGCGCAGCATAAACTTCTTCTCCGTAAGCTGCGCATCCTTGCGGAGCATTTTTAATCTATCGATTAAAACAGGGACAAGGCTTGAAAACCTTGTCCCTGTTTTAATGAATATTTTTATATCTTAAACCGGTACCCCACACCCCAGATTGTCTCAATATACTGGGGTTTTGCGGAATCGTACTCAATTTTTTCACGGATTTTCTTGATATGGACAGTCACAGTTGCAATATCACCGATGGATTCCATTCCCCAGATTTTTCGGAACAATTCTTCTTTGGTGAAAACGTGGTTGGGATTCTCTGCCAGGAAGGTAAGTAAATCAAATTCCTTGTTGGTGAAGTTCTTTTCTTCTCCATCCACATAAACTCTCCGGGCAGTTTTATCAATGCGCAGACCACGGATTTCCACGATATCACTGTTCTTCGGGCTGCTGCCTACCAGTCTGTCATAACGCGCCATGTGCGCTTTTACCCGTGCCACCAGTTCACTGGGGCTGAAGGGTTTGGTCATGTAATCGTCAGCACCCATTCCTAAGCCACGAATTTTATCAATATCATCCTTTTTCGCAGAAACCATGAGAATCGGCACATTTTTTTCATCACGGATTCGTTTACATACTTCAAATCCATCCATGCCCGGCAGCATTAAATCCAGAATGATAAGATCGAAATCCTTGGAAAGTGCCTCCTGCAGACCCACATCGCCGTTATTCTGGATTTCTACTTCAAATCCGCTTAATTCTAAATAATCTTTTTCCAGATCAGCAATCGCTTCTTCGTCTTCAATAATTAAAATCTTACTCATAATAACCTCCATTCTTTCAGAGCATATCAAGTTTGTGCTTACGCCGTTTCTTTATATTTTCTAAGTACAAAGTGCATACAGGTTCCTTCGCCCTCTTTACTGGTCGCCCAGATATATCCACCATGGTCCTCAATAATTTTCTTTACAATGGAAAGCCCGATACCACTTCCTCCGGTGGAAGAATTCCGGGAAGAATCTGTCCGGTAAAACCGCTCAAAAATATTAACCAAATCCTTTTGAGCAATTCCCTTTCCGTTATCCTCAATCTCCACCTGAATGGAATCCACCTGATCCAGAATACGGATGTCAATGACACTCTTTTCCTTGGTCTTGTCCATATATTTAACACTGTTTCCAATAATATTGTTAATCACCCGTTTCATCTGCTCCGGGTCAGCAATTACCATGGTATCCGGGTCAACGATATTGGAATAATTTAAAGTAATATTTTTGGATTCCAAATCCAGCCCCACTTCCTCCACGCAGTCCCGGAAGTAATCTGCCACATTCAACTTATGAAAATTATAGGGGATACGGTTATTATCAAATTTAGAATAGGTGGTCAGCTCATTAATCAGCTTGTCCATATCATTGGCCTTATTATAAATGGTACGGATGTACTTTTCCTGTTTTTCCGGTGTGTCTGCCACCCCATCAATAATACCTTCCACATAACCCTTGATAGCCGTAATAGGTGTCTTTAAATCATGGGAAATATTACTGATTAACTCTTTATTCTGTTTTTCCTGCTCAATTTTTTCTTCTATAGATTCCTTTAGCCGTAGGCGCATGTCCTCATAGTTTTTATAAATCTCTGAAATCTCGTTATCACAATTCTCTGAAACCGGAAGCTGATAATCCAGATTACCATCCGCAATCTGCTGCATGGCGATATTCAATTCATTGACCGGGGTAAAGACTCCCTTTTGTATCCACTGGGTCAGCATCAGACTGGTAAACACCATGATGACCACGATGGCAATGGCCATATCCAATAAAAGCTTCTTTGAAATAATACCAACGATCTTCGTGACAACAAAAATACTTCCTTCACTTCCATCACTGAAAGTAAAGTCAATCTGTTTCACCAGGTTGCGGTTTCCGTTATAATAAAATCCCGCATCCTCGCCCTGATCTGTAGATCCATAAGAGGGAAGCATATGAAACATTTTGTTGGCATCGTTTTGATCACTGGTATAAAATAAATCGTTTCCTTTTCTTACAATCAGATAAGAATTATCACCCTTTAATTCCTGTGTCAGCTTTTCATAATAGTGGATATCGTCAAGACTGGCTTCTCCTTCATTGATCTGTTGTAAAATCTCCTGATAAATATCATTTGTAACCTGCTCATAATTTTCAACAGAATCACTGACCATATTATTATAATCCATGTCTGACAATCCATAGCCATGCTCCACATTCATAACCCGGACACTGATGGCAATATAAGAGATAAAAGTCAGAGTAAGAGGTAAAATAATAATAGAAAAAAAGGTAATAAAAATTCTGGTCTTAAATTTCATCGTTCTAATAACCTCAAAAAAACTGTACTATAAAAAATTATAGCACAGTTTTTTTTTCTGAACATAAATCATTCTGAATATTCTTATAAAATTTTCGTAAAATTCAGAGCTATTCATCTATTCCTGGTTCTGAATTTTCAAAACTTTACACTACTCCTCCGACTCATCCTCTTTTGGAAGCATGACTTCCTTGCCATCCTCATCCGCAAAAGCTTCAGATTCCTCTATTTCTTCCATGGCATCTTCCAGGTTTTCAAATTCCTGTTCGCCGTTTGACACTTTTTCACGGACTTTGGCAATCTTCGCTACCTTGATTCCCTTTTCCAGATCAATGAGTTTCACTCCGGAGGTGATACGACCCAGGATAGAGATCTGGTCTACCGGAATCTGAATCAGGATACCGGCATTGGTAATCATCAGAATTTCCTGACCCTCCCGAACAGCCTTTACACCTACCACATCGCCGGTTTTATCGGTAATTTTATAGCACTTTACACCCTTACCGCCACGTTTCTGCACGGTAAATTCGTTAATATCCGTACGCTTGCCCAGACCTAATTCCGAAGCAATCAACAGGTAATCACCCTGTTTATTAGTCTGCATACCGATGATTTCATCTCCGTCATCCAGGTTCATACCGATAACACCCATGGAAGTACGACCGGTATTACGCACATCAGTTTCCTTGAAACGGATACACATACCAAGTTTCGTTACCAGGAAAATCTCAGAATCCTCATCTGTTGTTTTTACCTCAATTAACTCATCATTCTCTTTGAGATTAATGGCAGCCAGGCCGTTTTTCCGCACATTGCTGTACTCCATGATAGAGGTTTTCTTTACGATACCGGTCTTGGTTACCATAAACAGATTCTTGGATTCCTCGTAATCTTTTACCGGAATCATGGCAGAAATCTTTTCTCCGGGATTCAATTGCAAAATATTTACAATGGCAGTGCCCCTGGAAGTACGGGATGCTTCTGGAATCTCATAGGCCTTGATTCTGTATACACGGCCAAAATTGGTAAAGAACATCAAGTAATGGTGGGTGGTCGTCATGAGAAGATCTTCAATATAATCTTCCTCAATGGTCTGCATACCTTTGATTCCCTTACCACCACGATTCTGGGATTTAAAATTATCAACAGTCATACGTTTGATATAACCCAGACTGGTCATGGCGATAATGGTATTTTCGTTGGGAATCAGATCCTCCATATTGATATCATAGATATCATAACCGATCTGACTGCGACGATCATCACCGTATTTATCTGCAATTTCAGAAATTTCTTTCTTAATAACGCCTAATAACAGCTTCTCATCTGCAAGAATTGCTCTTAATTCAGCAATACGGGCAAGTAACTCTTTATGCTCGTTCTCCAGTTTCTCTCTTTCCAGACCGGTGAGAGCACGGAGACGCATATCTACGATTGCCTGGGACTGTACATCCGTTAAGCCAAACCGCTCCATCAAGCGGGTTTTTGCTTCGTTGGTATTGGCACTGCTGCGGATAATCTGAATCACTTCATCAATATTATCCAGCGCAATGAGTAAGCCCTGTAAAATATGGTCACGCTCTTCCGCTTTGTTTAAATCATATTTGGTACGACGGGTTACCACATCCTCCTGATGCTTCAGATAATACCCAAGCATTTCCAGAAGATTCATAACCTTAGGTTGGTTGTCAACCAGTGCCAGGTTGATGATACCGAAAGAGGTCTGCATATCCGTATGCTTATATAACTGATTTAAGATCACATTGGCATTGGCATCCCGGCGGAGCTCAATGACCACCCGCATGCCTTCACGGTTGGATTCATCTCTTAAATCCGTGATACCGTCAATTTTCTTTAATTTTACCAGTTCTGCAATCTTTAAAATTAGATTTGCTTTATTTACCATGTAAGGAAGTTCCGTCACAATAATACGGTTTTTTCCATTCGACATGGTTTCAATATTGGTAACCGCACGAACTTTTACCTTACCACGACCGGTACGATAAGCTTCCTCTGCTCCTCTGGTACCTAAAATGATGCCACCGGTGGGGAAGTCCGGTGCCTTCACGATCTTTAGGATCTCTTCAATATCGGTTTCTCTGTCCCCTTCCACACGATTATCAATCATTTTGACAACTGCATGAACTACCTCACGGAGATTATGAGGGGGAATATTAGTTGCCATACCAACAGCAATACCATTGGTACCGTTTACCAGAAGGTTGGGATAACGGCTGGGCAGAACCGTAGGCTCTTTCTCTGTATCATCAAAGTTGGGGGCAAAGTCCACCGTATCTTTATTGATATCCGCCAGAAGTTCCATGGAAATTTTGGAAAGTCTTGCCTCCGTGTATCGCATCGCAGCGGCACCGTCTCCGTCCACAGAACCAAAGTTTCCGTGGCCGTCTACCAGAGGATAACGGGTAGACCATTCCTGTGCCATATTGACCAAAGCACCATAAATGGAACTGTCACCATGAGGATGATATTTACCCATGGTATCGCCGACGATACGCGCACATTTACGATGAGGCTTATCAGGTCCGTTATTTAACTCAATCATGGAATAAAGGACACGGCGCTGAACCGGTTTTAATCCGTCCCGGACATCAGGAAGAGCACGGGCTGCGATTACACTCATGGCGTAATCAATATAGGAATCCTCCATTTTTTTCTTCAGATCGACTTCCTCGATCTTGTCAAAAATATGTTCGTCCATTCTATTCTCCATATCTGAACAATGAAAGCTCAAATTTATTTAGATATCCAGGTTCTTTACAAACTTTGCGTTTTCTTCGATAAACTGACGACGGGGCTCTACCTTATCACCCATTAATGTATTAAAAGTAATATCTACTTCTGTTTCGTCATCATCATCCATGTTGACACGAAGCAAAATACGTCTTTCAGGATCCATGGTGGTTTCCCAAAGCTGTTCCGCATCCATCTCACCCAGACCTTTGTATCGCTGGATTTTATTATTCTGATCACGGCCTACTTCCACAAGAATGCGATCCAGTTCTTCATCACTGTAGGCATACCATACCTGTTTGTTACGCTCCAGTTTGTAAAGAGGCGGTTTCGCCAGATAAACATGTCCCTGTTTGATCAGTTCCGGCATGAAACGGTAAATAAAAGTGAGCATCAGGGTAGCGATGTGGGCACCATCCACATCCGCATCGGTCATGATAATAATCTTGTCATAACGGAGCTTGCTGATATCAAAATCATCATGAATACCGGTACCAAAGGCAGTGATCATTGCCTTGATTTCCGCATTGGCATAAATTTTATCCAAGCGTGCTTTTTCTACATTCAAAATCTTACCACGAAGGGGAAGAATAGCTTGGGTAGCACGGCTTCTCGCTGTTTTTGCAGAGCCGCCTGCAGAGTCTCCCTCAACAATGTAAATTTCACAGTTTTTCGGATCTTTATCAGAACAGTCAGCCAGTTTGCCGGGTAATGCAGACCCTTCCAGAGCGGTTTTTCTTCTTGTGAGGTCTCTCGCCTTTCTCGCTGCCTCTCTTGCCCTCTGGGCAAGAATGGACTTCTCACAGATAATCTTTGCCACCGTAGGATTCTGCTCCAGGAAATAGGTGAGCTGCTCGCTCACTACGCTGTCCACAGCACCTCTTGCTTCAGAGTTTCCAAGCTTCTGTTTGGTCTGTCCCTCAAACTGGGGATCCTCAATTTTAATGCTGACAATGGCAGTCAGACCCTCACGGATATCGTCACCGGTAAGATTCTGCTCGTTTTCCTTCAAAAGCTTATTGCTGCGGGCATAGTCATTAAAGGTTTTGGTCAGGGCATTGCGGAAACCAACCAGATGAGTACCACCTTCCGGAGTGTTAATATTATTTACAAAAGTATAGACACTCTCATTAAAAGTATCGTTATGCTGCAGAGCTACCTCTACATACACTCCGTTTTTCGTACCTTCAAAGTACATGATCTGATCATAAAGAGACTCTTTACTCTTATTCAGATATTTAACGAATTCCTTAATACCACCTTCATAATGAAAAGTTTTGGACTGTTCCTGTCCTTCTCTTTTATCATGAAGATTAATCTTTAATCCCTTAGTCAAAAATGCTGTTTCCCGCAGTCTTGTCTTTAAAATGGCATAATCATAAACGGTATCTTCAAAAATCGTTCCATCCGGTTTAAAGGTAACCTTTGTGCCGGTCTTTTCCGGATCACATTCTCCGATAACCTTCAACGGATAACAGGATTTACCACGCTCATAACGCTGTTTATAAATTTTTCCCTCACTGCTGATTTCTACCTCCAGCCAGTCGGAAAGGGCATTCACAACGGACGCGCCTACACCGTGAAGTCCACCGGATACTTTGTATCCTCCGCCACCGAATTTACCACCGGCATGAAGAATGGTGAATACAACTTCAACTGCAGGAATTCCGGCTTTATGATTGATTCCCACAGGAATTCCACGCCCATTATCGATAACGGTAATGGAATTGTCTTCATTGATGTAAACATCAATTTCCGTACAAAATCCTGCTAATGCTTCATCAACGGAATTGTCCACGATCTCATATACCAGATGGTGTAATCCACGCACTGATGTAGAACCGATATACATACCGGGTCTTTTTCTTACCGCTTCCAGACCCTCCAGGATCTGAATCTGGTCTGCGCCGTATTCATTCGACATAAGAATCCTCCAAGTTTTTACAGATCAGACGACACCATGCCGTCTGTCACTTTATAAACCTTATTAATTTCAAAACGATTATTTACAAAGTCATCCAGACCGGTACAGGTAATGATGGTCTGTATATCGCCAATGCTGTTCAACAGATAATTTTGTCTGTTGGAATCCAGTTCGGAAAGCACATCATCCAAAAGGAGTACCGGTGTATCCTTTGTAATTTTCTTCACTAATTCGATTTCCGACAATTTCAAAGAAAGGGCAGCGGTACGCTGCTGACCCTGGGAGCCAAACTTGCGGATGTCCAGATCCCCTATATAAAAAGCAAAATCATCACGATGAGGTCCCACAGAAGTGATTTTCATCCTGATGTCCCTTTCCCTGTTTCTCTTTAACGCTGTCTCAAAATCTTCCATCTCGCAGTCCGGCTCATAGTGAATCGTAAGCACTTCTTTGTCTCCGGACAGTTTTTTATGAATATCATAAATAATCTCATTCAACTGTTCCGTGAAAAGCCGCCGGCGCTCAATAATTTTACTTCCAAAAGACTGCAACTGCATGTCCCAGATATTTAAGGTTTCTTTCAAATCCGGATTCATGTACATATCTTTCAAAAGCTTATTTCTTTGATTGACGATTTTGTTGTAATGATTCAGATTGTAGAGATAAACCGAATCGAGCTGACAAAGCTCCATATCTACAAATCGACGACGCTCCGAAGGACCGTTTTTGATAATACTTAAATCCTCCGGAGAAAAGAAAACCACATTGAGTAATCCCAATAACTGGGATGCTTTTTTTATTTTTTCATTATTGATGGCAATACCTTTTGATTTGCTGCGCCGCAGGTGCATGTCCACCTTATATTCACACATTTCCTTTTCAATATAGGTGCGAATATGACCTTCCTCACAGCCAAAGCGAATCATATCCTGATCCTTTGCCCCCTTATGGGATTTTGTGGTGGAAGAGAGGTAAATTGCTTCCAGAATATTTGTTTTTCCCTGGGCGTTGTCGCCAAACAAAATGGTAGTGCCTTTGTCAAAATCCAGCTGAAGATTTTCATAATTACGAAAATCAGCCAGTTCCAAAGATTTTATAATCATCGATATGACCTACACTACTTTAATCTGTTTTCCGTCAAAGGAAACCACATCTCCTGCTGCTACCTTTTTTCCACGCTGTGTCTCCACAGCTCCATTTAATTTTACTTCACCGTCCTGGATGACAATTTTAGCTTCCACTCCGGACTCCACCATACCGGTTGCTTTAAGAAGCTGTCCCAGCTTGATAAATTCATCTTTTAATTTAAATTCTTCCATGATCTCTCACTTCTCTAGCTGACTGTTGTAAAGTTAACAGGCAGAATCAGGTAAATATACTGCTCCTCTGCATCCTTGATAAAACAAGGAGCCTTGGGGTTTACCAGATACATATCGATTTCTTCATCATCGATGACTCTCAGAGCATCAATCATAAATTTCGGATTAAATCCAATCATCAGATCCTTACCACTCTTCTGGATATCCATACTTTCATCCATGCTTCCCACGGTAGAATTGATCTTTAATTCCATATCCTGGTCGGTAATATTGATGATAATAGGTTTTTTGTCTCCCTCTTTAATGAGAAGAGTGGCACGATCAATACAATCCAGTAATTCCCGCTTATTTACTTTTACCTTTGTCTCATAATCACTGGAAAGCATCTGTTCAATACGGAAGTATTCTCCTTCAATCAGACGGGATACCACGATGGTCTGATCAAACTCAAATAAAACATGCTTGTCGGTAAAGAAAATATTCACATCCTTATCGGTATCACCGGATAAAATCTTACTGACTTCACTTAAGGTCTTTCCGGGAACCACTACCTTTTTATTTCCATAGGAATTTTTCAGTTTAATCTTACGAATAGAAATACGGTGGCCGTCCAGGGAAACTACCTTTAACTCATCTTCATTGATTTCAAACAACTCACCGGTCATCAGTTTGTTGTTATCATTGTCAGCAATGGAAAAAATAGTCTGGCGTACCACTTCCTTTAAAGTAAACTGGGAAACTACAATGGAATCGTTTCTTTCAATTTCTGGAAGATAGGAGAAATCCTCCCCGGACTTGCCTATAATATTAAATTTTGCTTTTTCACAGGTAATCGTTGTTTTAAAAGAAGAGTCTGTCTCAATGGTGATATCACTGTCGGGAAGTTTTCTTACAATATCAGAAAAGATTTTTGCATCCAATGCAATAATTCCCTTTTCAACTACTTCACCGTCAATGACAGTCTCAATACCAATTTCCATATCGTTAGCAGTCAGTTTGATCTGTCCCTGTGTCGCATCAATCAGGATACATTCCAGAATAGACATGGTAGTTTTACTGGGAACTGCTTTAGAAACAATCTGAACACCGGTTAAAAGATTACTTTTTGAACATACTAATTTCATTTGATAGATAACTCCTCTCCTTCAACACAGAAAACGTGTGCGTTTATATATAAAATAATACAGTAATTCTTAGTCTTAATATTAAGGGGTGTTGATTTGTGGAAATCCCTTTCTATTATACTATTTATCGGCATAAAAGAAAATGAAAACCCGTTAAAAACCTGTGGTTAGGTTGGGAATAACTATGAAGTTATCAACATAGGGTTTTAGCAGATTTTCTTTTTTATGGTATAAATACGCTTCTTAAACTCAGGGTTATCCACCATTTCCTCATTGATTTTGTTGATACCGTGGATAACTGTGGTATGATCCTTCTTTCCAAGGAGTTTACCGATGTTGGAAAGGGACATATCACATAATTCTCTGCAAAGGTACATAACAACCTGCCTGGGCTGTACAAATTCTGCATTTCTTTTTTTGGAGGTGATATCCTCCGGTTTTACACCGAAATGTTCTGCCACAACATTGATAATCAGCTGTGGAGTCACTTCCTTTGGTTTGTCCGGGTAAATTACATCTTTTAATGCTTCCTCAGCCAGATCCATGGTAAGGTTTACCTTATTTAATTTAGCAAAGGCAATAATCTTGTTGAAAGCTCCTTCCAGTTCACGAATGTTGGACTTAATGTTTGTAGCAATATACTGGATAATTTCATCATCAATCTTATAGTCACTGTTTTCCGTATTTTTACGAAGGATCGCCATACGGGTCTCATAGTCGGGAGCCTGAATATCGGCAATCAGTCCCCATTCAAAACGGGAACGGATACGCTCTTCTAAGGTTTCCATTTCTTTCGGAGGTTTATCGGAGGAGAGCACAATCTGCTTTCCTGCTGCATGAAGTGCATTAAAAGTATGGAAGAATTCTTCCTGGGTACTTTCCTTTCCAATGATAAACTGGACATCATCGACCATCAGTACATCAACAGTGCGGTATTTCTCGCGAAGTTTGGTCATGGCTGCGGCATTACCGCTTCGGATGGATTCGATTACTTCGTTGGTAAACTGCTCGGAAGTAACATAAATAATCTTTGCATTGGGATTCTGCTCTAATATAAAATGTCCGATGGAATGCATCAGGTGGGTTTTACCCAGTCCCGCTCCTCCATATAAATAGAGAGGATTGTATACACGACCCGGGGATTCCGCTACGGCAAGGGATGCAGAATGGGCAAATTTGTTGTTGCTTCCTACTACAAAAGTATCAAATTTATATTTAGGATTTAAATTGGCATTTTCCAGATTAATATTGTAAACTGGATTGGATGCAGTTTTTGTCTCATCGTCGCCGGTCAACACATCTTTTTCCAGAATAAAGGAAATATCATAGGTGTGATTGAACATTTCCGATATGGTAACCTGGAAAAAGCTTTTGTATTTGCTGGTAATATAGTTGAGAGCATGTCCCTGATCGGATGGAATCAGAATCGTCACAATGTCATTTTCTACATTATATAATTTAAGCGGGGCAATCCAGGTATTAAAAGAAATATCGGAAAGATCATATTCTTTGCGGATTGAATCTCTTATTTCATCCCAGCGTTCTTTCATTGAGTCCATTCTAAATAACCATACCTTTCTAAAACATGAAAGATTTCATAAACAAAATCTCACTACTCTATCTTAATATAAAGAATAAAAAATTTCAAGGAAACAGTTTTCCACAAGGTTAACATAGTATTGTTGATGTAAAAGCAAGTTATGCAAAACTGTGGATAAGTGAATTCACAATTTTCACAGGTATAAATCACACATTTTTGACAATCAGACAGAAGTTATCCACATGTTATTCACAAAATGTGGATACTTTTATGTAAAGTGGAAAACCTGTGTATAAAAAAAATTTTATAAAAACCCATGTGTTTTCAAGCTTTTTCGCTTGACGAAAGGAATTTCTTCTTATATAATTACAACGATATTTTCTCATACACGGGGTTTTTGCGCCCCTTTGATTAAAAAATTCGTTTGCCTTAATATAAGGTTTATGAAAAGGAGGTGTTTCTATTATGAAGATGACTTTCCAGCCTAAGAAAAGACAGAGAAGCAAGGTTCATGGCTTCCGTGCAAGAATGAGCACAAAGGGCGGTAGAAAAGTTTTAGCTGCAAGAAGAGCAAAAGGAAGACATAAATTATCCGCATAGGCCGCAATTTTGTGGCCTTTTTTTATCAGGTGATATATGAAATATTCAGAATCGCTTAAAAGTTACTTTGATTTCCAGAACGTTTATCAAAAGGGAAGTTCCAGGGCAAATCGAATTCTGGTGATGTATGTGTGGGAAAATGGAACGAACCGCAACCGATTGGGAATCTCAGTGAGTAAAAAAGTGGGAAACAGTGTAGTCAGACATCATTTGACGAGACTGGTCCGCGAAAGTTACCGGCTGCATGAAGAGATGTTTAATAGTGGTTTAGACATTGTAGTCGTGGCAAGAAAAGGCGCCTCTCAGGTGAATTACCATGAGGTTGAAAGTGCGCTGATGCATTTAGGAAAGCTTCATCATATTTTAAAAGAAGATGAAGCAGATCAGAATATGTGAAATGAAGAACATTTTAATTTTTTTAATTAAATTTTATAGAAAGTATCTTTCTCCGATGAAAACCACTAAGTGCCCTTATTTTCCCAGCTGTTCCCAGTATGGTCTGGAAGCCGTGGAAAAATACGGTGCTGTCAAAGGCGGCGCTTTAGCTGCCTGGAGGATACTTCGCTGTAATCCTTTTTCTAAGGGAGGTTATGATCCTGTTCCTTAAAAGAGGATTTTGGAGGAAAGAATGTCAGGTATTTTATTAACCCAATATTCCGGTATCTTTATTGGCCCGGTTGCGAAAATTCTGGGCTATTTAATGGAAGGAATCTTCTTTGTGTTAGATAAAATTGGAATTCCGAATATCGGTTTATCCATTATTCTCTTCACAATCATTATTTATGCTCTTATGCTGCCTCTCACCATCAAACAGCAGAAATTTTCCAAGCTGTCCAATAAAATGCAGCCGGAACTTCAAGCTGTTCAGGCAAAATATAAGGGTAAAAAGGACAACGATTCCATGATGGCAATGCAGCAAGAAAATCAGGCTGTCTATGCAAAATATGGAGTGTCTCCCACCGGCAGCTGTCTGCCTCTGGTTGTTCAGATGCCGATTCTGCTTGCCCTGTACCGTGTTATTTATGCGATGCCTGCCTATGTAGGAAAGATTAAAGAGGCATTTTTCCCGTTGGTGGACAACCTTATTGCTCAGTCCGGTTCTGCAGAATTTATCCAAAGCTTTTCCGGTGCAAGCTATTTTGCAAGACAGTTCAGCAACGAGGCATTTACCAGTGGTGTGACAAGCTATGTACAGAACACCTATATCGATGTGTTAAACCGTGCATCCACTGCAGAATGGTTAAGTATCAGCGAGAAGTTCCCTTCTCTGACAGGAGATGTAGAGCATACCATGTCCCTGATAGACCATTATAACTACTTCCTGGGATTGAACATTGGTAATTCTCCTTCTTATATCATGAAGGAGGCGGTAGCATCCAAGAGTTATCTGTTAGTTATCGGAGCTGTCATGATTCCTATTCTGGCAGCCTTAACTCAATGGATTAGTGTAAAGCTGATGCCCCAGCCCCAGCAGACAAGCAATGACCCCAACGATCAGGCAGCTGCCATGCAGAATTCCATGAAGATGATGAATAACTTCATGCCTATTATGTCCGCATTCTTCTGTCTGACACTCCCCTGTGGTATGGGTATCTACTGGATTGCCGGTGCAGTTGTCCGTGGGGTTCAGCAGGTTGTTATCAACAGGCACATTGATAAGATGAATATGGACGATATCATCAGTGCCAATGTAGAGAAAAGCAAAAAGAAAATGGAAAAACGTAATGAAAAGCTGAAAAAGGCAGGTATTGACCCTAACAGCATCAATAATTACGCATCCATGAATACAAAGAAAATCGACAGCAGTAATTCCAACTCCATCGCTGCAAAGGCCGGTAAGTCAACCATGACTGATGCAGAGCGTGAGGAGGCTATCAGGAAAGCAAGAGAGTACCATAACAAAAATGCGGCTCCTGGAAGTATTGCTGCCAAAGCCAATATGGTAAAAGAATTTAACGAAAATAATAATCGGAATAAGGAGGGCAATTAAATGGATTTTATTGAAGTATCTGCAAAAACAGTTAATGATGCAATCACAGAAGCTTGCCAGAAACTTTCCGTAACCAGTGATAAACTGGAATATGAAGTAGTGGAAGAGGGATCTACCGGTTTTCTCGGTATTGGTTCCAAGCCTGCTATCATTAAAGCAAAGGTAAAATGCACCATTGAAGATAAAGCAAAAGACTTCCTGAAGGAGGTTTTTGAAGCAATGAATATGGCTGTTGTCATTGAAGTAAAATATGATGAAGCTGAGAAGACCGTGGACATTGATTTAAGCGGTGATGAGATGGGTGTACTGATTGGTAAGAGAGGACAGACTCTGGATTCCTTACAGTATCTAGTTTCTCTGGTAGTAAACAAAGAAGCAGATGATTATATCCGCGTAAAAGTTGATACCGAGAATTACAGACAGCGTCGTAAAGAAACTCTGGAAAATCTGGCAAAGAATATTTCTTTCAAAGTAAAGAGAAGCAAACGTCCGGTTTCCCTGGAGCCTATGAATCCTTATGAGAGACGGATTATCCACTCTGCATTGCAGAATGATCGTTTTGTAATGACCCACAGCGAAGGGGAAGAGCCTTATCGTCACGTAGTTGTTACATTAAAAAGATAGCAGAAACATAGAAAAATTTTATTAAGTGTGTTAAAATGGGTTATTGTAAAAGGATTACAATAGCCCATCTTTTTTTAAAGGAAACGATTATGTACACAGATACCATTGCGGCAATTGCAACGGCGCTGAGTGATTCCGGTATTGGAATTATCAGAATCAGCGGATCAGATGCGATTGCTATTGCGGATAAAATTTATCGTACCAAATCAGGTCTGCAAAAGCTTACGGAGTTTAAAAGCCATACCATCCATTATGGTTATATTATCGATTCTGTATCCGGGGATATTTTAGATGAAGTCATGGTTTCTGTATTTAAAGCTCCGAGAAGTTATACGGCAGAAGATACGATAGAGATCAACTGCCATGGTGGTGTGTTACTGTGTAAAAGAATCTTGGAAGAGGTTTGTAGGGCTGGTGCCAGACTGGCAGAACCGGGTGAATTTTCCAAGCGTGCCTTTTTAAATGGAAGAATGGATTTGACAGAGGCAGAAGCTGTTATGGATCTGATTCATTCTAAAAATGAATATGCATTGTCTTCTTCTGTGAAACAATTAAGGGGATCGGTATCAGAGTTGATCCATGAAATGAGAGCGGAAATTTTACATGAGATTGCTTTTATCGAATCTGCCTTGGATGATCCGGAGCATATCAGTTTAAATGGTTATTCTGCTTCTTTGGAAGAAAGGGTAGATGACCTGTTAAAGAGACTTAAGAAACTTTTGAAAAGTACTGCGAAAGGCCGCATGATTCAAGAAGGTATCAATACGGTTATCGTAGGAAAACCAAATGCCGGTAAATCTTCTTTATTAAATCTTCTGGTGGGAGAAGAGAGGGCAATTGTCACCAATGTGGCAGGTACTACCAGAGATGTGTTGGAGGAATCTATTTCTTTAAGAGGAATTCATTTAAATATTATTGATACAGCTGGTATTCATTCCACCGAGGATGTGGTGGAAAAGATCGGTGTGGAAAAAGCAAAACAATATGCAGAAAATGCCGACTTGATTTTATATGTAGTGGATGCATCGGTTCCTTTGGACGAAAGTGATCAGGAGATCATGGAGTTAATTAAGGATAAAAAGACCGTTATTTTATTAAATAAATCAGATCTGGATCCAGTGGTTAAAGATGAGGACTTTTCATCTTCTGCAATTTTGATTCGTACCTCTGCCAAAGAAAATATTGGTATGGAAGAGTTTGAGGAAAAAGTAGAAGAACTTTTCTTAGGTGGAAAAATTTCTTTTAATGATCAGGTGATGATAACCAATCTCCGTCATAAGAGAGCTTTGGAAGATACTGTAGAAAGCTTACATCTGGTGAAGAAAAGCCTGAAAGACGGAATGCCGGAGGATTTTTATTCTATTGATTTGATGAGTGCTTATACTTCTCTCGGAACCATTATCGGAGAAGAAGTAGGTGAAGATTTGGTTAATGAAATTTTCTCAAAATTCTGTATGGGAAAATAATTGGATTGGAAACAAATAGACGATGAGTGAAATCAGAGAACAAGTAGATGTATGTGTAGTAGGAGCAGGACATGCGGGATGTGAAGCAGCTTTGGCTGCAGCGCATCTCGGTCTGGAGACCGTAATTTTTACAGTCAGTGTAGATTCTATCGCAATGATGCCCTGTAATCCTAATGTGGGAGGTTCTTCTAAAGGACATCTGGTAAGAGAATTGGATGCTCTTGGCGGAGAAATGGGTAAAAATATTGATAAGACTTTTATCCAGTCCAAAATGCTTAATGCTTCCAAAGGACCTGCAGTACATTCTCTTCGTGCCCAGGCAGATAAAGCGGAATATTCCAGTTCCATGCGTAAGGTTTTGGAAAATCAGGATCATCTTACCATTAAACAGGCAGAGGTTTGTGAATTACTGATTTCTGATGAGGATGGGAAAAAGAAAATTACCGGTGTGAAAACCTATACCGGTGCAGTTTATGAATGTAAGGCGGTTGTACTTTGTACCGGTACTTATTTGAAGGCAAGATGCCTTTGCGGTGAGTCAATCACCTATACGGGTCCTAACGGATTACAGCCTGCTAACCATCTGACCCAGTCTTTATTGGATCAGCAAATAGAAATCCGACGTTTTAAGACCGGGACTCCGGCTCGTATGGATAAACGTTCCATAGATTTTTCAAAAATGGAAGAGCAGTTTGGTGATGAAAGAGTTGTTCCTTTCTCTTTTTCTACAGATCCGGAATCCGTGCAGATTGATCAGGTTTCCTGCTGGCTGACTTATACCAATGAAGAGACTCATAATATCATACGGGCTAACCTGGATCGCTCTCCTATTTATGCTGGTATTATTGAAGGAACCGGTCCACGTTACTGTCCTTCCATTGAGGATAAAGTGGTTAAATTTGCGGACAAAGATAGGCATCAGGTTTTTATTGAGCCGGAAGGATTACATACCAATGAAATGTATGTGGGAGGTATGTCTTCTTCTTTGCCGGAGGATGTCCAGCTTGCCATGTACCGGACGGTTCCGGGATTGGAGCATTGTAAAATGGTGCGAAATGCTTATGCCATTGAATACGATTGTATCAATGCAAAGCAGTTGTTTAATACATTGGAATTTAAGTCTATTCATGGTTTGTTTGCTGCAGGACAGTTTAATGGAAGCAGCGGCTATGAGGAGGCGGCATCTCAGGGATTAATTGCAGGAATCAATGCTTCTATGGAGATTCTTGGAAAGAAGCCTTTGGTATTGGATCGTTCGGAAAGCTATATTGGCGTATTGATTGATGATCTGGTGACAAAGGATAATAGGGAACCTTATCGCATGATGACTTCCCGGGCAGAGTATCGTTTATTGCTGCGTCAGGATAATGCAGATCTGCGTCTTCGGAAATACGGTTATGAAGTTGGATTGGTTTCCCAGGAACAATATGATGAGGTTTTATTAAAACAGCAGCAAATTACTTCGGAAATTCAGCGTTTAAAGAGAACCATGATTGGTGGTTCCAAAGAGCATCAGATTTTCCTTGAAAAGTACAAAAGTGCGCCCCTTCGTACTGCAGCTTCCCTTGCGGAGCTGATTTGCCGTCCGGAACTATCCTATGAAATTTTAGCGGAAATTGATCCGGATCGGAAACCTTTGCCGGAAGCCGTTCAGGAACAGGTTGAAATTGAAATCAAGTATGAGGGATATATTGAAAGACAGCTTCGACAGGTAGAAGCCTTTAAGAAGATGGAAAAAAAATTAATTCCTCTGGATCTTAATTATGATGCTGTGGGCAGTCTGCGATTGGAAGCCAGACAGAAATTAAAAGAATTTCGTCCTACTTCTGTGGGGCAGGCTTCCAGAATTTCCGGTGTTTCCCCTGCCGATGTTTCTGTACTTCTTATTTATTTGGAACATTTTAATAAGGAAAATTAATTTATGAGTTCATATGATACCACTACCTTTGAAAAAGATTTGCATAGTCTTGGAATTCAGTTAGAGCAGCATCAGATTGATCAGTTTATGACATATTATGAAATGCTGGTGGAAAAAAATAAAGTGATGAATCTTACAGCAATCACAGAATTTGATGATGTGATGAAAAAACACTTTATTGATTCTCTTACTTTGTGTAAAAGATATTTATTGGATTACCGGTTGAATGTCTTAGATCTTGGAACAGGGGCTGGGTTTCCCGGAATTCCTTTAAAGATTGCTTTTCCTTTTTTAAATGTGACTTTAGTAGATTCTCTGAACAAACGCGTTTTATTTTTACAGGAAGTGATTGAAAAATTGGGACTGGAAAATATCCGTGCAGTTCATGGAAGAGCAGAAGATTTGGCAAGAGATGCAGCTTATCGTGAGAAATTTGATTTGTGTGTTTCCAGAGCAGTGGCTAATCTTTCTACTTTATCTGAGTATTGTCTTCCCTTTGTACAAGTGGGCGGTGGTTTTGTGGCATACAAGGCAGATAAGGCAGAGGAGGAAATAAAACAGGCCGAAAAAGCGGTAAAGCTTCTTGGTGGTAAGTTCAGGGAAGACAGTCTGGTGGAATTCCATCTTCCTGATTCCGATATGTATCGTAGTCTCGTATTGATATATAAGGATTCTGCTACTCCAAAAAAGTTTCCAAGAAAAGCGGGACTTCCTTCAAAAGAACCTTTACATTAGACATTACTTAACTTACATTGAAAAGAATTGGAAATTAAAGGTTATCAACAAATGAAAAAAGAATCTGTAAAAAAATTACAAAATATGTATGCGGAATTTTTGGATGAGCGTGACCGGATACAAAAACAGTTGGATCATAATGTCAATCGAATAAAAGAAATTGATTTATATTTGGATTCTATTTATAAAAAAGAGGATTCGGATTTTAAAGTTTTTTCTCCTAGAAATGTAGAGAATGTCTTTAAGGATACGATTGAAGAGAATAAGAAAGAAAAAGAAACATTAGAAAGTGATAATAAGAATTATTATCAATTATTAAGTAAATTAGATTCTTATCTTTTTGCTTTGAATGAAGCGTTGCCACCAAGAAAAAGGGAACAGGATAATTCTATTGAAAGCTTATTGACGGATAATATTACTAACGGGTTAAGTGCTTCTACTCAAGTTTCTTTAGATGAGCGATTAAATATTCTTTCTATTCAGGAAGAGGAACGACAGAGAATTGCCAGAGATTTACATGATGTTTCTTTACAAAATTTGGCACATCTGGTTCATAAAATTGAGTTAAGTTCCCTTTATATTGATAAGGATCCTATTCAGGCTAAACTGGAATTGGCTGCGGTCAGCAAAAGTATGAAAGAGATAATAGAAGACATCAGAAATACTATTTATGATCTTCGTCCTATGACTTTTGATGATTTGGGATTTAAAGAAACAGTAGAGAGACTTTGTTATTCTTTAAAGAAAAAATCAGATCTCAATGTAGTGGCGGATGTTGATGAAATTCAAATAAATAATAATATTGAGCTGATGACAATATATCGAATTATACAGGAATGTTGTTCCAATGCAATTCATCATTCAGGAGGAACGGAAGTGTCTATTACACTCCGCAATCTTCCCAGTATGTATAAAATAACAGTGAAAGACAATGGAAAAGGATTTGTATTAAGTGATGTGAAGGGTAAAAGTGATCATCATTATGGACTGACAATTTTGAACGAGCGGGTCAAACTTTTGAATGGAAAATTAAGTATTGATTCGATACTAGATAAAGGTACAATTGTTACAATACAAATACCAAGGGAAGATTTTTAGATTATACATGGAGGATACATAAATGAGTATTAAGGTAATGATCGTAGATGATCATATTTTGATGAGAGAAGGTCTTAAACAATTATTGGAATTTGATGAATCTATTGAAGTAATTGCTCAGGCAGGGGACGGGGTAGAATGTCTGGAATTATTAAAAAAGGTTCATCCGGATGTTTTATTACTGGATATCAATATGCCTAACAAAAACGGAATTGAGACTTTACAGGAAATCCGTGATAAAAAGATGAACTTGAAAGTGTTAATACTTACAGTCCATAATGAACTTGAATATCTGATAAAGGCAGTTGATATCGGAGTAGACGGATACATCTTAAAAGACTCTGAATTATGCGAATTAAAAAGGGCAATTCAGGCAGTAATAGATGGAGAGAGTTACATTCAGCCAAGTCTGATTCCTGCCTTGAATTCTCGTCTTATTATCAGAGATGTGGATAAAGAAAAGATTGATTCCTTGACCAAAAGAGAGTTGGAGGTATTGATTCAGGTTGCAAACGGTATGTTTAATAAAGAAATTGCAACCAGTCTAAATATCAGTGAACGTACAGTTAAAAATCATATTTCCAGTATTTTTAAGAAAATTGAGGTTTCTGATAGAACCCAGGCGGCGGTGTTTGCTATTCGAAATAATATTGTGAAGATCTTTTAATAGGATTCGTTTTTGAAAGGACAGTTCCGGGTGACTTGGACTGTTCTTTTTTGCAGGTAAATATGATGATTGTGTGGAAAAGAGTTAGAAGTGTTGAAATAGGAGAGTGTGTTGGATTGTAAATGTGAAACTAGATGTTGAGAGAATACAAAATGTTTCACGTGAAACATTAGAGTGGTGGGTATGAGGTTGACCACAAGATATTGATTTTAAATGTTTCACGTGAAACAATTTATTGTGGGTGGAAAGTGTGAAACATTGTGAGGTATAGAAAAGAGAAGTGTGAAACATAAAAAGAGGGTACTAGATGTAGTACACTTGTTGTTTTACTGCGTAAGAGTATGAATCATCATAGAAGTAATACAATTATGGTCAAAAGAATAAATTATTGATATAATATAGGTAGCCATGAAGATTTAAGAGTGAAAAGAAAGAAGGTGTATCTATGCCAGAAATTTCGTTGTTTTATGGAATAAGGGTTACAATGTATTATGAAGATCACAATCCACCACATTTTCATGCAGAATATAATGGAAATAAAGCGATTGTAGATATTAACGAAGCAAGAGTAATAAAAGGGGCTTTACCATCCAGGCAGTTAAAACTGATATTGGCATGGTGTGTGATACATCAGGATGAACTGATGCAAAACTGGGAACTGTCCAAAGATGGACTTCCGCTTAATAGGATTAATCCATTAGTGTAGGAGGCAGATATGTTTTATGATATTGTACAGGTAATTCCAAATGAAGACTATACCGTATATGTATATTTTGAAGATGGAAAGATTGTATGCTATGATGCTAAAACGTTATTGAAAAAGAAAGTTTTTGAACCATTGAAAGATATTAATTTTTTTATGAATGCATGCACCATTTTGAATGGGACATTGGCATGGGATGTTACTGGAACCAGAGATTGCAGTAAGTGTCTGGATATAGATCCGGAGATGTTGTATAGGTTGGAAAATGTAAGTGAAAAGATTGCATAAGGAGTTGCCGTAATTCAATGGCGGCAATTAGTGTATAGATAAAAACAATATAACAAATCGTTAAGGAAAGAATCGAAAGTGGTGCAAACGAAAAAGCAGTATTGAGACTTTTCATTAACTGCCCTTTCGTTTGCATCAATTTCGATTTTTTCTGGTTGAACAAAGCGCATCAATAAAGCAAAAGGAAGAGCTGCATTATACAGGGTGTCTGAGTTCTTAGGAATTAAGAAAAGACTTCTTGATGGTGAATTTCCAGGCTTTTGCCCAACCTCACCACCAATCTGACCCAGGCAGAATGATATGGACTAAGCATTCAAGCCGCAAAGGCTTTGACCTATGAGATCGTCCCGGCCAGCATCCCCTTTGAAGGAAGCTATTCCAACGCAACCATCCGCCAGATGTCCGTCCTGCAGGTGGATTTTGAAAAGAACAAGGCTTATATCAGGGAAAATATTTATGGAAAAGCAGCGGAATAACCAAGGTCATAAGTGACCAAGATCATACAATCCTATAATGCGGAAGAGGACTCCTGAAGCAGGGCTGTGAAAGTAGTCCTTTTTTGTTTGCTTTTATGCTTATATTTTTGGAAAATTAAAGTCTTCAATTCTTAATGTGGTATCACTTTTCAACACAATTCACAAATTCTGTTGACACTCAATAAACGATAAAATACAATATGCACACAAATACCATACGGAAAGGAGACGAAATGAAAAAAATACTAAAAAGCACACAAAGTATCATCTGTTCCTTTATGGCCATGTGTCTAATGTGTTCCATGGCGCCGATGCAGGTACGGGCGGAGGAGACCTCTGTATCAGCTTCAGATGTGCAGGCAGAAGAGACTTCCGTATCAGTTTCGGATGCACAGGTGTATCAGGTGACGAAAAATGTGTAGCATAGAGGACTGTGCCAGGATCAAGCTTGCAGAGCTTGCCATGAAGGAATACGGCCTTTTGAAGGATATTTCCTACCGGACATTTTTGGACAACCTGGAAAGAGAAAATCAAAGGCGGGAAGAAAGTTATCAGAAGGAACAGGTAATTTACGGACCACAAAAGTATGGTGATGGGGAATATTTTGCCCATACCTTTGCAAATCTGGAAAAAGAGTTAAAAAAGAAGCTGGATGAAGAGTTTGGCTGGAGCAGGGAGGAAAATTTAAAGCGCTATTACGGAAAGCACAAGGATGCTTATTATCGTCGTTCGGACAGCATCAAGGTAGAAAAGATCACCCTGCCCTATGAAAAGGCTTCCAGGGAGGAAATAAAAAAAGCGTTAGAGCAGGTAAGAAAAGAAGTACAGAATGGAAAGACATTTGCTGAAGCAGCACAAAAGCTTGGGACAGTGGAAATACAGCGCTTTGATGAGGAAAGCGGATACAGGCCCTATGAAGAGGTGGCGGACAATGTGGTCAGTCTCGTGCGGGAGGAAAGCTATGAAAAGTGGCTGGACACCGCTTACAGGGAGGCAGACCTTAAGATAAAAAATGAAAACGTATTCAAAGAGGTAAAATAGCATGAAGCATTGTTATGATTTTGAAAAAGAAATTTCCCGATGGGATGAGGGCATCCCCCTTGGAAACGGGCAGATAGGCGCGTTGCTGTGGGGGAAGCCGCAAGATTTAAGAGTTTCCTTGGATCGGTCGGACATCTGGGATACCACGCCCTGTCCGGAGACGAAGAAGACAGAATTTTCTTATTCTAACATGGTAAAGCTTGTAAAGGAGGGAAATCTGGAGGAAATCCGCCGCATTTTTGACGGCCCATATAACCATCTGATCCCATCCAAGCTGCCGGTAGGCGCACTGGTGTTGCACTTACCCGGTAAGTGGAAGAGCGGTAAGTTATGCTTGGAGGAGGCAATGGCAAAGGCAAGTGGGGAAGGCTGGCAGCTGCAGAGCTTTATGCATGCCAAAAAGAGAGCGGGTCTGATAGAAATTTCCCATACAGGAAGCTTTACCTGGGAGCTGGAGCATCCAGCTTACAACACAGAGCCCGGCAGCAATGAGGGACAGGCAAACAGTGTGGATACGGCGTCCTTGCAGCAGCTTCGCTATGAAAAGGCCAGGACAGGAGAAAAAGATGGCGTCCGCTTCTTTATTCAGAAGATAACGGATAGCTTTTCTTATGGTGTGTTTGCGGCAGAATGCAGGGTGCCGGGTAAAACACTGTTAGCCTATACGGTGGGAGTTGTCACGGACGGATACAAAAATAACCTGTGCAACATAAGACAGGAAAAGGACCGGAAAAAGGAAGAAGATCAAAGGATCGGGAAAACGGAAAAAAAGGAAGCGCAGGAAAGGCGGGAGACAGATCTGCCAGAAGCACCGGTGTCCTGGATAGAAGTTTCCATTGCCCTGTTAAAAGAGGTGCTGGCAAAAGGATATGAGGAAAACTTGAGACACCACAAGAAATGGTGGGAGGACTATTTTTCTAAAAGCAGCATTTCCCTGCCGGATGCCTTCTTTGAAAAAAACTGGTATATGGCAGCGTATCTTTTGGGATCCTGTTCCAGAAAGGGAGGCTACCCCATGCCATTGCAGGGACTTTGGACGGCGGATGATGGAAAGCTGCCACCCTGGAAGGGAGATTATCACCATGATCTGAATACGGAGTTGAGTTATTATTCCTACTTAAAGTCCAATCACATAGAGGAAGGAGAGTGTTTCCTGGATTTTTTGTGGAGTTTAAGAGGGGTAGGAGCGCAATTTGCCAAAAGCTTTTACCGGGCAAAGGGAGCCTGCATTCCGGCAACCATGACCATCGACGGACAGCCCTTGGGAGGCTGGGGTATGTATTCTCTTTCTCCTATTATGTCTGCCTGGCTTTCACAGGCTTTTGAAAGGCATTACCGCTATACCGGGGACGAGGAATTTTTAAGAAAGAGGGCCTATCCTTATATGAGGGATACGGGTATTTTCCTGGAAAGCCTGCTTCAGGAAAAAAACGGTCTGCTTTATCTTCCCATTTCAAGCTCTCCGGAGATTCATGATGATACGTTGGAGGCTTTTTTAACGCCCAACAGCAATTTTGATCTGGCACTGCTTCATAATCTCTATAAGAGCCTGGAGCATTACGCCGCTATTTTAGAAAACGGAGAAAAGGAGCATTGGAGAGAAATCAGGGAAAGGCTTCCGGCTCTTTCGGTGGACGAGAGGGGTGTACTTCGCTTAAGTCCTACCGAAAGCTTACGGGAATCTCACAGGCATTTTTCCCATCTGATGGCGATCCACCCTTTGCGTCTGCTTACCTGGGATAAGGAGGAAGACAGGAAAATCATAGAGGCCTGTATCCTGGATCTGGAGGCTCTTGGAAAGGGAGCCTGGGTAGGGTATTCCTTTGGATGGATGGCACAGCTTTATGCCATTGCAAAGAATGGAAATGCAGCAGACTGGCAGCTTCGGGTATTCTGGGAGAGCTTCTGCTCAGACAATGGATTCCACTTAAACGGAGATTTCAAAAATAGAGGTATCACAGCCTCCCATTACAGACCATTTACCCTGGAAGCCAATATGTGTGCCGCAGACGCCCTGCAGGAAATGCTTCTTTATTCCGAAAAAGGGGAGATTGAGGTATTCCCGGCCATTCCTGAGGAATGGGCAGAAAAGGAAGTGGTCTTTGAAAATCTCAGGGCAGAAAAAGGAATCTTGGTCAGTGCGGTACTAAATAAGGGGTGTATAGAAAAGCTGGAGCTTATCTTTGAAAAGCCGGGATGTGTGTATGTGAAGAAAAATAAATTTTTGACAGTCCTTTCTAAAGCAGAAAAGAATATGAAAACAACAGAGGATGACTGTGGATGGCATATAGAAGGAGGTAACGGAGAAAAGGCAATCATATGTGGATAAAGATCAGGAGTTTCTTGTGTTTGTAAGGAAAGACCATGTCAAAAAAATGTGACACATTTGCATTTTACAAGAATGATAAGATATAAGAAATGGAATGTTTTTTTAAGAGCAGCTTACCCGGAAGGAGAAGCTGCTCTTTTACAGGAAAGCTTTAAGCATATCCTATTGTGCAAATGTGAGAGATTGCAAAGATTGTATGCTTAGGAGCCTGACAGAGTAAATATGGCAAGTATTGCGGAGATTATACCGTATCCACAACATTCTTCTGATACTGCGAGGGGGTAACGCCGGTGTGCTTCTTAAACTGCCTGATAAAGGTAGTGGTGTTGTCAATTCCCACAGCCGTCGCAACCTCATAGATCCTTGGCGGGTTTGGCTGGCAGAGGAGCCTGATGGCATGTTCCATTCTGGCAGTGGACACATAAGTTAAGAAGTTGATGTTCATGTTTTTCTTAAACCAGCTGGAAAGGTACACAGGGGAGATGGAGAAAGCATCTGCCACAGTGTCCAGAGTCAAAGGCTCGCTTAAATGCTGGGAAATATATTCCTCCATGCGCATCTTCATATCCGCAGGATACTCTCCGGCAGACCTAAACAGCTGCTTTGCCAGAGTACACAGAGTCTGATACATATAGTCCGTATTGTAGGCAAAGGTACTGTCAGACAAAGAAGGGGGAGAAATCTTCTTGGCCGCACAGGCCTTTTCAAAGACAGAGAGGACTTCCTCATAATAATTGTGGAAATCCGCTAAGCTTAATCCCTGGGCAGGATAGAAGATCTGCTCCAGCTCCTGGATCAGAGAATCGGGAGCATTGTTCCTCGCATATTCAAAGAGGCGGTTATGCTTTTCCAGCCCCAGGTAAGTCCTGCGGGGAGGCTTGGCATTTTCACAGAAGCAAAAGCGTTTTCCGGCCGTTACCAAAGAAGCGGACAGGCAGTTGGAAGCCAGCTTATATTCTGTGTGTAGCTCTTTGATATCCGTACAGTATTCTCTGATCCCGACAAAAAGCTGGGTGGAAGGATCTGCTTCCTCCAAAAGAGATTCCAGGTCAGAAAGGATGGCTTCCTTATCCTCCGGCTTTGCCACCAGGACAAAGTCGTGTTTGTTCATGCTGATGAATTTTAAGGAAAAACGACCGGTCAGCTCTTTTTCCAAAAGAGCGGCAAAGGAAATATCGTCAGCGCCGGACTGCTTCTGAAGCGCCAGAGCCAGAGTCATGTAATAAGGATATTTTTCTTCCAAGGAGGCAAGAATATCTTCATCTAACTGGGCACCGCCGCTTAACAGGTAATAAAGAGCAATCCGTTCCGGAATCCGCTCAGTGACCTCCGTGTTCTGATTCAGGGAATTGATTTCCAGCAAAAGCTCATGGATCTGGTTCTCGATAATGGAAATTTCATTATCATTGGAATTGTTAAACTGTGAGGTAAAGCGCTTAAGAGGCATATAAACCTTCAGATTTAACAAAATTAAGAGCAACAAGCTGGCACACAGGATCACAAAAGCGATGCCCATGACCATGTACATATAATGAAGAGGGTACATCAGGGAATCATTGTTGATCAGCACCACACCGGTATAGGGATACAGGTTCATTTCAGCGCTGACACAGTAATATTTGGTGTCTTCTATGGTAATGAAATCGGAATCCTTCTTTAAAATCTGTGCAATCTGTTCTTCGGAAAGAGGCAGCTTTGCGTTGCAGATCAGGCATCTGCCGTCTTCCTGTATCACATATCCCAGAAAGTTACTTCCCAGAGTTTTATTGATATTGGCAAAGTTTGTCAGGTCGATCTGTACCGCAATATAGCCATGCCGATAGAGGTTTTTAACATACAGGGCACGGGAGGGGCTATATTGATAGAGACCGTCCGGCAGATCCCGGATGTTTGTTAAGGAGGTGTCATCGGATTTGTTTAGTACCAGCTTAATGAAGTTGTCTTCGTCAAAAAGAGAACCGTTGTCCCGGACGACCCTCTGGGTGGTGCGGGTATAAAGGAAAACGGTTTTGGCGTAAGGCAGGGACTGATACATTAAAGTGAGCTTGGCAGAGGCCTCCTGTGCATTGTCGAGAAAAAAAGCAGGATCGAGCTTGTCAGAGAGTGTATATACAATAGAAGGGTCCTCAATACAAAGAGTGAGGAGGGAATTTAAACGCTGCATTTCCAGCTGAAAATCCTTATTTAATTTAGCTAGAGTGGTATTGGCAAGATTATAGCGTTCCCCGGCAAGCTGTCTTGCGTAAAGACCGCTGGTAGACACAAACAGAATCGTGAGAAGCAACACCATAGTCAGATTGACATGCAGTATGCTGCGTAGCATGCTTTTCTTTGATTTCATAAAATAGATCCTCCCTTATACAGATACTTCCCCTTAAAACCTTCCAAATAAAAAATGACAGAGATTTCGTCTGCACATTTTCATCTTAGCACAGTTACAAGGCGGTGAAAAGAAAAGCAGTGAAGGAATGATAATTACTTTTTAAGGTCATCATCAAAACTTAATATGAATGTTAAAAAATGAAATAATGACGGAAAAATGAGCGTTGAACGGCTTGTTATTGTGCGATATATTCAAATCATAGCAAGCGAAGAACCAAGATGACTTACAAAATGACGAAACCAACAAAGCATTGAGAAGTGTAGAAAGACAGATTGGTGATAAGGCATTCGGCTCATGAAAAGGTGTTCTAAAGATGAAAAAGAAAAAGAAGAAGGTTATGGAAAGGCGGAAAGTAAATGAAAAAGAAACAATCCAAAGTAGTGCCTCAAAAAAGCTTCTGGAAACGGTGTGTGGAGTACAGGGCATTGATCCTGATGTCTCTGCCGGGACTGGCGGCAGTATTCATCTTTTCCTACATACCCATGTACGGAATCGTGATCGCATTTCAAAATTATAATCCGGTGGATGGCATGTTTGCCATGAACAACTGGGTAGGATTGAAATACTTCAAACAGTTTCTTTCCAATCCTTACTTGTTCCGGTTGATCAGAAATACACTGTTGTTAGGAATTTATACGCTGCTGTGGAGCTTCCCGGCACCGATCATCTTCGCTCTTTTGATGGATCAGCTGACAAGCGCCAAGTTCAAAAAAGCGGTACAGTCCATTTCCTATATGCCATATTTCATTTCCACGGTGGTAATTGTAGGACTGGTAAAGAGCTTTTGCAGTGTGGACGGCGTCATCAATGTGATCAGGGAAGCTTTTGGAGGACAGGCCATTTCCTTTATGACAGATCCTAAGTACTTTAGGACCATCTTCATCGCCAGCAACATCTGGCAGGGACTTGGATGGGGCACTATCGTGTATCTGGCAGCGCTTTCCGCGGTAGATCCTCAGCTTCATGAGGCGGCAACGCTGGACGGAGCCAACAGATGGCAGAGGATCCGGTATGTATCCTGGCCGGCGATCATCCCTACCACCACCATTATGCTGATCCTGGAAAGCGGAAAGATCATTTCCTCTGATTTTACCAAGGTATTGCTTCTTTACAATGAGTCCACCTATGAGACAGCAGATATCATCGGTACCTATGTTTACAGAGAAGGTATCCTGGGCGGCAAGTTTGAATATACCACGGCAATCGGTCTTTTGACCTCATTATTATCCTTTGTAATGCTTTTGATAGCCAACTTCTTAAGTAAGAAGATCAGCGACAACAGTTTGTGGTAAGGAAAGTAAAGGAGGAGAAAAATGAGCAAGACGCAAGTAGTAAAGAAGAAAAGAATGAAAGCCAGTTTCAGTGACAGAATCTTTAATTTGATAAATATCTGTATCATGCTGGTGATCTCGGCGATCATGCTGGCACCGGTAATCCATGTGGTGTGTGTATCCTTTTCCGTGGGATCGGAAATCCAGAAGGGCGGCCTATTCTTATGGCCCCATGGATTTACCCTGGAAGGTTACAAGAAGGTGATGCAGGATGGCATGATCTTAAGGTCCTATTTAAACACCATTATTTATGCCATATCACATACGGCTCTGGTGATCATTTTGACGGCACTGACGGCTTACCCATTGACGATCAAGGAATTTCCGTTAAGGAAGGGTATCACCATTTTCATTACGATCACCATGTTCTTCAGCGGCGGCGCCATACCGACCTATTTGCTGATGAAGGAGATCCATCTGATCAACAATCCGTTGGTAATGATCATTCCCTTTGTGGTGACGGCTTACAATTTGATCCTGTTTAGAACCTTCTTTGAGGGCATTGATCCTTGTATGAGAGAATCGGCCAGAATCGACGGTGCAGGAGAGTTTCGTATCCTGATACAGATCATCATGCCTCTGTCTAAGGCGATCATTGCGGCAGTGTCCCTCTTTACCATAGTAGGAAAGTGGAATGACTGGTATTCCGCATTGATCTATTTAAACTCTGAGAAATACTATCCGGTGCAGATGATCCTCAGAAAGATCCTGTTTAATACCACCGTATTCAACAATATGGATCCTTCCGTGATGCAGATGTTTAGAAATAACACCATCACACCGGCCAATATCCAGATGGCAACCATCGTGATCATCATGCTACCGATCATGTGCATTTATCCCTTTATCCAGAAATACTTTGCTACCGGCGTTATGCTAGGAGGAGTGAAGGGGTAAGGAAAAGGGGACGTTCACCGTGCCGTTCGCAAAATGTGTACAATGGCAGAAACAAAAGTAGAAGCCAAAACAATATATACTATAATATGACCAGGAGGTATCTTATGAAGAGAAAGAACATCACAAAGGCTGCAGCCATGGGGCTGTGTGCAGCAATGCTGTTGGCAGGCTGTGGATCCGCAGGAGGTAACAACGCTTCCGGAAGCGCAAGCACAGGAACAACCGAAAAGACACAGGAGGCTTCCAAGGAAGCAGGCAGTGAAGAAGCAAAGTCCGAAAACCAGGAAGCATTGAAATTCAAGGTGACTACCGTATACTTTGGAGACAAGTCCCCGGAAGACACAGAGATTCAGAAAAAGTGGATCGAGCTGTGTGAAGAAAAGATGGGAAGACCTTTGGACATTACTTTTGAGTATATCCACACCGGTGACTACACAGAGAAGCTTCAGGTGATCAATGCAGGCGGAGATCTTCCGGATATATTGACCTTGTTCTACTCCAACACCAACACCGCAAAATTAATGGCGGATGAGTACGGCTCCAAGGGGCTTTACCTGGATCTGTCCAAGTACATGGATGAGATGCCCAATTACAAGGGATTTTTGGATAAGTATCCTAACAGCCAGAAGAATCTGTTCACACCGGAAGGCAGCATTTATGCAGGCTACAACTTAAATATCACGCCTACCGGTTCTGCTCATGGCGCAGAGTCTACCATGATGGCAGTAAAGAACAGCGTGTTAAAGGAACTGAACCTGGAGATTCCCACCACTTTGGATGAAGTATACGAGGTTGCCAAGGCTGTGAAGGATGCAGGCGTATCCAAGTACCCCATCGTACAGCTGGAAGAGTGGCAGAATCCCGAGGATGTAATATTCCGCGCATACCACACTGCCGCAAACCGTTACTATGATGGCACCAAGTTCCAGTATGGTCCTGTATCTGATGATTATAAACTGGCTCTGGAATATTTGAATAAGATTTATACAGAGGGTCTGATCTCTCCCGATTACTTTACCTACACAACCGATATGGGAAATGCAGACTTAGAGTCCGGCACTGCAGTGATCCTGCCTTCCGCATGGGAAGGATATCCCGGCAACTGGGCAGTGGACAGACCGGACGAAGAGTGGGTGGCAGTACCCAATCCCACTTCCGATGCTTATCCCGATCAGGCATGGCAGTTTGAGAGAGAGTTTGCCAGCGAGTATGAGTTCAATCCCAAGTATGGCATGGTAATCTCCGCACAGTCTCCTGTAGCAGAAGAGCTTGTAAAATTTATGGATGTGCAGTATGACCAGGATGTGATCGATCTTTTGAACTGGGGCATTAAAGGAGAAACCTATGAAGAAACCGACGGCGCAAAACATCTGACAGTTGACAAGAGCCAGTTTGCAGAGCTTGGAATGCCCATATCCACTTCCGTTCGTTCCGGTATCTTCCCTCAGACACAGGACATGGATCTGTGGAGAATTGAAACCGCGGCAGTAACTCCTATTTACTGGGATGGCGAGATCGTAAATGAGAAGCTGGTAGCTTTGTCCAGCCGCGTAATGGATGCTTCCAATACCTGCCCAAGAGACGGACAGCCTAATCCTTCCATTTCTGCAGATGAAGCAAGTGATTATGCAAACATCATGACTCCTGTTGAAACCTATGCAAAAGAGCAGAAGATCAAGTTCATCAAGGGTGAGCGTTCCTTTGATGACTGGGATAACTACATTACAGAGATCAACAAGATGGGTGATATCGAAGCTGCACTGGAAATTTACAACAGCAAATTGGACTAAGAAAAAAGTGCGAGGGGCGGCCGGCAACGGACGCCCCTTTTTCTCACAGTAGCTTTAGTGTGGATACATAATACAATGAGCGCAAGCGAGTCAACATGCTCGCATGATTGACGAGCGGCGAATGTCGATCATGTGCTGAACTTGCACATGATACAAGAAAGAATACCGGGAAAAAATCCGATCATGGAAAAAGAGGGGCAGATATGGAAAAAAGGGCAGAAGAAATTTTAAACAAGCTGTTTTACGGAAAAGAAAATGATCCGTGTGCAGCTTCTGACAAAGAAAAAAACGTATTTAACATAGATATGCAGGAGTATTTAAAAAGGCATGATATTGTATTTTTATCTCCACAGGAGGGAGGATTTGAAGGACTGCCTCTTGGAAACGGGGACATGGCAGCCATGGTATGGGCAGAAAAAGAAAGAGTAAAGCTGCAGATCAACAAAGCAGATCTGTGGACCCAGCCCCGGAAAGAGGCACCCATGCTGCTTCGCAGTGCGGCACAGATCGGACTGGACTTTGGATGCCCCATTTTTGACTCTGTTTTGCTGGAGGAATTTTGTATGAGATTATCTCCCGCAACAGGAATCCTGACCTTGCATGCTAAAACACCTTTTGGAAAGGCGAAGCTTAGCCTAAGGATGCTCCATGGAACCAATGCTATCTTGGGCAGCCTGCGCACGGAGGGCTGCAACAGTGTAAGAATAAGCCTGGAACGCTACGGATCCAGGGCATTTCCCTTCTGGTATCATACGATCAGCACAGAGCCGGAGGCAGGACTCGGAAATGCTAATGTAACGGTAGAACCGGGCAAAATCTCTCTGGCAGAGGGCTTCTTTGGGGAAAAGGATAAGGCAGTGAATGTGTCCGTCTTTCTAAAGGAGGAAAGCTCCACAAAAGACATAGAGGCCATGGCGGAAAATGCAAAGAGCAGGGAAGCCAAAGAAACGGAAAATAAGGCGGCGGGAACCGAGAAAGTAACCGTAGCTGCAAGAAAGGTGCATCAACGAAGGGCAGAGCTTGAAGTGTATGCCTCCCATATTTTGGATGCTTCAGATCAGCAGTGTACATCGGAAGCTTCCCCGGAAAAAGAGGTTGGGGAAGCTAAGGAAACTGCCGGAGTGACATTTGAATTTTTCATCTGCTGTGGAACCGGAGAGACCAAAGAAAGTGCTATAAAGTCCTGCGGAGCAGTAGAAAAAACCTGCCGTGAGAATTTAAAAGACCTTCTTTTGGGAACAGAAAAGTATTGGAAATCATTCTGGAATGATACCAGAATGGTGATGGAGCAGCAGGATGCAACCTGGGACTATGTGGAAAACCTGTATGTGATCCAGAAATATATGATGGCATGCGGTTGCGGTCCGGATTATCCCATGACCTTTAACGGAGGCACCTTCACCTGGAACGGGGATATCAGGCAGTGGGGAAATCCTCATCACTGGAACACTCATATGGTTTACAACGGCACACCGGATACTATGGACCGCCCGGAAATGATGGAAGGGTATCTTAAGGCTTACTGGAATATCTTTCCTAAGGCTGCGGAATTTTCTGCAAAAAGAGGTGCACCGGGAGGTATCCTGATCAGTGAGATGCATGATTTTGCCGGACGAATGCTGGCTTATCCCGGAGCATTGACACCTGCCTCCCACATTGCTCTTTTGTTCTGGGATCACTATCTGTATGAGACGGATGAAACCTTTTTGAAGGAAAGAGCTTATCCTTTTATGAAAGCGGCAGCAGAGTTTTATCTGCAATATGCCAAGGAAGAGGATGGAGTATTCCATATTTATCCGGCCGGAGTGTACGAGTGTGAGTTCGGTGAGGATTTTCAGGATACGGCACCGGATCTAAGCGCAGTGAGAGCCCTGTTCCCGGCCTGCATCAGGGCGGCGGAAATCCTTCACACAGATGCCGACAAATGCGCTCAGTGGAAGGACTTTTTGGACCGCCTGGCTCCTTATACTTTCAGGATCAATAAAAGAGGAGAAGAGGTTCTGGCAGTGGGGAAGGATAAAGAAGGAAAAGCAGCGGATTTTCAGGAACAGAATGTAACCTTTATGCGAAACTGTGCTCATGTATATCCCTGGAAGGTGACAGGAATTGCAGATAAAGGTGACAGACTGTATGAGGCGGCCTGCCATGCACTGCCGGATTACAGACCTACCGCAGTGGCAATCTCTCCCACACCTGTAGTATATGCAAGATTGGGCTTTGGAGGAAAGGAAATTTGGAAATATGTGACGGATACGGTTCGCCAGCTTCAGCATTTCCCTCAGGGGCTGTATTATAATCTGGATCACTGGAGCCAGTATTCTAGGTATTTTGACAGAGAAAAGACCTTTATCAAGGGGCAGAGAGACTATATCTATGATGCCCAGTGCCGCTATGGGGATATCGAAGCAGGAGAGCAGAAAACCACCCTTCCCATGGAACCCTTTGTACAGTGCGGCTTTGAAACCCCTGCCATACTGATGATGAGCCTTCACGAAAGTGCTATGCAAAGCACGGATGGTCTGATCAGACCCTTCCCGGTGGAGGATCTGTTTGGAAATTGCGGTTTTATCTTGAAAGCCAGAGGAGGTTTTTTGGTTTCCGCTCTTTTACGGAACGGCAAAGCGGTTCCTGCTTTGCGGATCGTCAGTAAGAAGGGAAATAAGTGCCTGGTAGATTTGGAGAAGCTTGGAGGAGAAGCATGGTTATTTGAGGTAGAAGGTACCTTGCAGGAGAAAGAAGATAGAGAGAAAAAGAAAGACCGGATAAGAAAGGTGGGGGATTTCCAAAAAATAGCAGAGTTTTCCACAGTACCGGGAGGAGAGTATCTGATACTCGGAAAAAAGACAGAGCAGACGGAGGAGCTTTGTCATTTGGGAAACTTTGCATTGCCTAAAAGACCTAACCGGAATTACAAACGATACCATGAAGCCAGCATAGGCAGAGAGAATCAGTTTGGCAGAAAGATAGTTGATTAAAAGGAAGAGAACAGATGGAAAATAAAACGTATTATTTCAGCAGTAAGGGACATTTCGGTGGAGATGGAAGTAAGGAAAGTCCTTTTTGCAATCTTCATGAAGCGGAAAAATTAGATATTCATCCGGGAGACAATCTTCTGTTGGAAAGAGGCTCTGTGTTTGAGAGACAGTGGCTGCACTTGCATGACCATGTGGGAACCAAGGAGCGACCCATTGTGGTAGGCTGCTACGGAGAAGGAGCGCTTCCGGTGATCCGTACAGAGGGCCTTGGGTTGTGGTATCAGGATTATGGAACAAAATTAGATTCGTCCTGCCATGTATGGAAGGGATATGTATCCTCCGCAGTGCTTCTTTATGACTGTGCCAACATCCGGGTAGAGAATCTGGAAATCACCAATGAACCAGAGATTTTCGGAGAGCGTTACGATCAGGGAGACAAGATGAACCGTACCGGTGTGGCAGTGGTGGCGCAAAACGGCGGTACACTGGAGAATATCACGCTCACCGGGCTTTACGTCCACGGAGTGAAGGGCAATGTGTATGACAAGCACATGAATAACGGAGGCATCTATTGTACCGCCTTAAAGCCAAAGAAGGAGGATGGAGAGATAGCCAGATATCACAGGCTGAGAATTGAAAAGTGCAGGGTGGAAAACTGCAGCAGGTGGGGTATAGCCGCAGGCTACAGCTATACGCACAGTCATTTTACCACAGCGAAGCTTCCGGAGACGATCGTGAAAACCTATGGACACACAGAGGTAGTGATAGAACACAATCTGGTAAAAAACATTGGCGGCGACGGAATCACAGTTATGTATTGCTTTCAGCCACTGGTACAATATAATGTATCTGAGAAGGCGGCAATGGAGATCAATGACAAAATATATACCGAGGCCGGTGCGCGGCAGGGAAAAACAGCAGCGGCTATCTGGCCATGGAAATGTAAGGATGCTTTGTTCCAGTATAATGAGGCTTACCATACCTGTGACAATCAGGACGGACAGGCCTGGGACGCAGATTCCGGGGACGGCACTATCTATCAGTACAATTACAGTTATGGCAATGAGGGCGGGTGCGTGATGTTTTGCCTGGAGGAGAGTGTCAATAATGTTTTCCGGTATAACGTGAGTGTGTCAGAGAAAGGTGGCGTGATGAATCCGGCCAAGAATCCGGATACCCATGTGTACGGAAATATTTTCGTGATGGCAGAAGGAGTACCTTTTATCCGTCATAATATGTCCGGCGGTCATATGCTTGTGGAGAACAATGTGATCATTAATACCGGAAAGGCCTGTGAAATGGACTGGCACCATCAGAGCGAATATTTTACTTATCGGCACAACCGGTATGTGGGCTATGAAAATGTGCCGAGGGAAGATGGAGAAGCGAAAGAAACAGAGCTGACAGAGCAGGAAAAGACGGCGCTGGAGGAATGCAAGGATGCACAGAATATCAAAAAACTGCTTCAGGCTTTCGGACAATTACCCGGTATCGATAAAAGTGTGGAATGAAAATAAGGAAGAGGTAGGACAAAATGAAGGAAATCAAAGTAGGTTTTATTGGAATCGGGAGCAGGGGATGTTCCCTGCTTCGGGATGTGGTTCTGGCCCAGGGTGAAAAGGTGACTGCGGTATGTGACATCTACAGGGACAGATTAGAGGAGGGTGTAAAGTTTGTGGTGGATGCCGGACAGGAAAAGCCCGCGGCATATCTTGATTACCATCAGGTGATCGCAGATGAAAATGTGAATACAGTCATCATCGTTACTGCCTGGGAAAGTCATGTGGATATAGCGGTGGAGGCTATGAATGCAGGAAAAGCAGTGGCAATGGAAGTGGGAGGTTACCAGCATGATCTGCGAAATGAAATTGCTTTTGGCAGGGAAAACCGCCATTACAGGCTGCGTAACTATCTGAACAGAAACTGCGAAAATTATCCCACACATGATCTGGGTCCCATAGCCAGAATCCTGAAGATCAATCATGGAAACCGTATGATGCATTTATCCTCTGTGTCCAGCAAGGCGGCAGGTCTGCATGAGTATATTTTAAGCCATAAGGCAGAGGATGAGACCATCGTGCTGACACTTGATACCACATTGCCCCGCTATTACAGCAGAAATTTTACCGTGCGGGGAACCAAGGGTATGTACGAGGAAGCCACCGATTCCGTATTCCTGGACAGGGAAGAGGATATTGCCCATGATTTTGACTGGCGTAAAAAACGTAATGGGAATGCAGAACAATATGAGGAAGCTTATGATCATCCTGTGTGGAAGGAATATCTGGAAAGAGGTGTCAAGGGAACCCATGATGGTATGGACTGGCTGGAATTTTGGATCTTCTTTAAAGCACTAAGAGAAGGAGAACCGATGCCTGTAGATGTCTACGATGCAGCCAGCTGGATGGCCATCACCCAGCTTTCTGAAATGTCCATTCAAAAAGGCGGTGCCGTAGTGGATATCCCGGACTTTACCAATGGAAAATGGATGAAGCTATAAAAATAAAACCAAACATAAAACTTCCTTTTGGGGGAAGGAGAAAGAACAGGCAGAGCATTTGTATTTTCAAGCAGCTCTGCCTGTTTTGTTTTCTGTTGATACTTATCGAATGATAAAATAGCATGAGGTGTTGTTATGATTTTGAAAAAGAGATTTCTTGCTGGGATGAAGGCATACCCCTTGGAAACGGGCAGATAGGCGCATTGCTGTGGGGAAAGCCGCAGCATCTTTGACAGTCTTTTTAGGAGCAGGGCAGAATACCGGGATAACAGAGGATGACCGTGGATGGAAGGTAGAAGGGCATGCCAAAGAAAAGGTACTGGTATAAAAATTTACAATAATTTTATAAATCCGGAAGAATACGTAGACAATAATCGCTTTATGTTTCAGATTCGGAGTGGCGTCAATGATTGCATTTATTTCATCGCGGGATAGAACAGCAGGAAGATTTCGCTCTCTTTTCATAGCCGGAACAGTGTCATCATCCCAGAGAATCTTCAGCACCTTTTTATATAAGAACTTGATTGAAGACCGATAGTGATTGTGAGTTTCAGGCTCGAATAAAAATATGTTATATGATTTTATAACAAATAAATGGCAGGAGAATCTCTAAGAAGAGACCCTCCTTGATATTATTTAGTTGAACGCATGATATATTCTCTAGGGGATATTCCAAAATATTCTTTGAAACGTCTGGTAAAATAAAATGGTTCTGAGATTCCAACTTCTGTTGCTACTTCCTGAACGTAAAGTCCAGAGTTTTCTTTTAATAGTTTAGCAGCCTTTTCCATTCGTATCATATTTAGGTAATTAAATATACTATCACCATATTCTTTTTTAAAGAGCCGACATAGATAACTTTTATTCAGATTTGCTTCTTCTGAAATTTGATCAAGTGTAATATGTTCTTTATAATGAATATTTATATAACGCATTATTAATTGTATTTCTTTTTTATAGTTTTCAAAATCTTTTTCATCACTTTCTAGGAAAAGAAGGAGGGCATCACATATAGTTACTTTTAAGTCATTATAGTTTTCAGAATAGAGTATTTTTTTTTGAAAACTATGTATTTGTGTATGCAGCTTTCCAGATTTTCCAGAAAGAGCTACTCCTTCAAAAATATGTTTACAGGTCATTTTTAAATATAATGGTTCAAGAGGAAGGGCAGCCCATTTGGTTAAACAATTTCTGACGTAGCTAAATAATTCTTCTCGTATACCTTTTTTAATATAATCCAATGTGTTATCAACTATATTTTGTATTTCTTCATCGGATATATCAATAACAAAATTGACATCTTCTGTATAAATGACTGAACAATTATTTTCATAAAAAGCTATTCCTCGTGCATTTACACTAGCAAAATAAGCTTTTCGACATTCATCAGCATCAATTACAGGGGATGAGAAACATGAGATTGGCAATGTTCCAAAATAAGTTGCTATCTGTCTGTTAAGTATCTTTAATTTAGTTGCCATACTTGATACTAAGGAATCACTACTTGGAATTAGAAAAACTAATTCGTTGTGGTGAGTCATGAGGCTGATAGAAGGCAATGCTAAGGAAAGAGTTTCTGTCAGTAAAGTCTGTATGTTGGGAGCAACCGATATTAGTTTTTCGCGGCTTATATCTTCGTGAAAAAATAATGTAAGTACAATACAAGGAGCTGAAAATAAATCATAGTAGTTAGTAGTTTGTTGGAACTCTTCTGATGTAATAGTATCATCAATAAGAAAATTTCTAAGCTCATTTTTGAAAATCTGAATCGTTTTTTCTTGAAGTTGTCTTTTTTGCAGAAGAGCAGCTTCACGGTTTTTTTGTATGTTTTGAATATTTCCTGCGACCTTATCAAGATGTTCAAGAATACTTTCAGCAGAAATATTAGCTTTTAATATATAATCCGTTGCACCTGCAGTTAAGGCTTCGCGCACTAGTTCAAAATCAGAATAATTACTGAGTACAATAATCGGAATTTCAGAATTAATTTGTTTGAGTGAACGAATAAGCGCTATTCCATCCATAACTGCCATTTTTAAGTCGGTGATAATAATATCTACATTATTTTCTTCAATGTACTTAAGTGCTTCCTTACCGTTTCCCGCTGTACCGCATATAGAATATGATGTTTTGGTCCAATCAGTTAATTGACGAAAACCTATTTTTATGGCTGGTTCATCATCTACAAGTAAAATATTCAGGCTCATTTTAGTTTTCCTCTTTATATAGTATTTGTGGCAGTGTTAGGAAACAGTTAGTTCCTTCACCTGGATGGCTTTCAATTCTTAATCCAAATGTTGAACCATAATGTAATTTTAGACGCTGGTCTACATTGCCTACACCGATACCTGACCCACATTTTGTTTCTGATGGTTTTGTTGTTCTTGAATCAAAACCACAGCCATTATCACGTATGATAATTTCGAGTGTTTCTTCATCTGAAAAATGACTTTCTACGCATATAGTAATTGGAATGTTATCTGTTGCTGTTCCGTGTATAATTGCATTTTCAGCTAGCGGCTGAAGTGAAAAACGCGGAATCTCACAGGAAAGCGTGTTGTGTTCTGTTAAATATTTAACATCAAACATTCCTGCATAACGAATGCTTTGTATCGTAAAATAGTGCTTCAAATTCTCTATTTCAAGAGACAAGGGAATTATTTCTTGTTTATTAACAAGAGTTTGCTGTAATAAAAATGTAAGAGAAGAAATACCTTGCTCAAGTATTGGCACATTATTCATCTGTGCAACAACTTTTAGTGAATTTAATGTATTAAACAGAAAATGAGTATTAATCTGATACTGCAATACACGTAATTCCAGATTTCTTTTTTGCTCTTCATGTTGTTTTTGCTTTATATTTGATATATGAATACTATAAAGCATCTGGTCTATTGTACGAGAAAGAAAACCTAATTCATCTGGACTGGAATCATTTATTTTAGTATTAAGGTCATCATATGAAATATCATTACATTTTGTAATGATATGATTGATTGGTTGAACAATGCTCGTATATACAATTAACGTAAGGAATAAACATACTCCGATCAAAACGATTGCAATAAGAATCAGACTTTGATTAATTTTGCTTGTCTCATTAGTGATATAGCTATAAGGAAATGTAGCAACAAGATAATTATCAAGAGCTTTGTTATACGCTGAAATTATAACTATCTTTTCGCCATTGTAATCTGTATAAATAGTATCACTAGTAATTGTTTTGTTTTCTTTTACCTTTTTTAGAAGCTCATTGTCCCATATCGCCCCAAGTAAATCACGTTTCTGAGAGGAAATAATATAACCGTCGTTTCTTACAACCATGATGTTTGAATCTTCGCCAAATGATAAATTTGAAAAAAGCTTTTTGCTAAAAAAGGTTTCGTCAAGATAAATAAGGATATATCCAATATGCTCATTAATATTGGAACTGCTGTAAATTTTACGTCCGATGATAATTTTGTCACGCCCACGATAGGTATGTATATAATGCAGAAAATCATGAGGAGATGAGGTATCTACATTTTCTACAATCTCAGTAAAGGTTTCCGGGTCAATATCATCATAGCCAAAATCATATATGGTATTTCGATTACGGTCAAGAATGCGTATGCTTTTTAAATAAATAGACGGAAATGGAACCCGGATTCTCAGTTCGTTAATTGCCAGCACATCCTGATTATTTAAGGTGAAATCCGTATTGCTTGTTTTTGCCAGAATTTCCTGGCATTCGCGGCTGACAGAAATGGTATCAATATAGGTACGGAAAACATTCAGTTCCGTGTTGAAATGCTGGTTCAGCAGATAATGAGCCTGACTGTTTGAACGCTCCAGTTTATCATTAATAGATTGTGTATATATGGAATAAGCATAAAACCCGATAAAGGTTACCGGGACAAGAGAAATAAAAAGAAAAATACAAAGTAATCTGTTTTTAATTTTTATGTTTCGTAATAAGATAGTCTGTTTCATTTTACCTCTTTTTCTTTAATTTGTATTTTAAAATTTGTATCTTTATACTAACTTTAGAAATTGAAAAAGTCAATATTGTATAGTTTTATACAAATTATGTCTATTCAAACGGAGATTTTTTGTAGGTATAATGTGATTGTTCCAAGGAAAACGGTAAGTTTTCCTTAAAAATATACAAATAGGGAGATCTATAATATGAAAAAAAGAATTAGTAAGTTGCTCGTGGCAGGCTTGTGCGCGGCAACACTAGTAGGATGTGGTGCAGATGCATCTGTACCAAGTGGTGGTACAGAAACTGGTACAGAAACTGGTGCAGAAACTGGTACAGATGCTGGTACAGATGCTGGTACAGTGGGAAGTACAGAAAACAACAAATTGAATATTGCTGTATTTGAAGGTGGTTATGGACCGGATTACTGGAATGAGATCGTCAATATGTTTGAAGAATCCCATCCGGGTGTAGAGGTCGACATGCAGATCAGTCCTTCCATTGGTGATGTGATCAGACCACAGATTGTAGCTGGAAATGTACCGGATTTTATCGTAATGAACGATAATGATGCAACAGGTCTTATTGCATCCATGATCAAAGAGAAGGCATTGCTTGAGCTGACGGATGTGTTCGAGGGACCTGGTATTGATGATGAGACGCCTTTGAAGGATCAGGTTAACGCAGGCATTCTTGATACGGCAAAATGCCAGCCATACGCAGATGGAAAGATTTATTTAGCACCCTTCAACAGCAGCCCGATGGGACTTGTATATAACAAGACTTTATTTGAAGAGATGAATTATGAGCTTCCTACAACCTGGGATGAGTTCTTTGCACTGGGTGATCAGGCTAAGAAGGATGGATATGCATTAATGACATATGCAGGTATCTACCCGGGCTATATTGAGTCTATGTTATGGCCGGCTATGGCTTCTGCAACAGGCTTAGACAATCTTGATGATATTGCAAACTATAAGGAAGGTTCATTCTCCTCACCGGAAGCTATGAAGGTGCTTGAAAATATCGCAAAGATCGGAACTGGCGGATACTTATTAGAAGGAACCGTAGCGCTTAACCATACACAGTCACAGACAGAAATGATGTTAAATAAGTGCCTGTTTATTCCGAATGGTAACTGGATGGAGAATGAGATGGCAGATGCTCCCAGAGCAGATGGCTTTGAATTCGGACTTTGGACAGCACCGGTGCTGAATAAGGGTGATGAGGCTTATGTAATGACAAGCGTTGAACAGTTCAGTATTCCGGCAAAGGCTGAAAATCCGGAGCTGGCAAAGGAATTCTTACGTTTCTTATATACAGAGGATTCTGTTAAGTTATTCGCTGAAAAGGCAAATGGTATTTACGCATTAAAGGACGCAACGGAATTATCTAAGGGACTTGTTTCTGATGGTATTTATAGCATGAACAGTGTTTATGAGCATGGAACATCTATGGTATTTGGATTTGCGGCATTACCGGAAGGCTGTAAGGTTGTTCCTCGTGATGAAGTGTTTAATGCAATATCAGATGTCATGACCGGTAAAATGACTGCAGAAGAATGGGCCTTAAGGGTAGAGGATTCATTTAAAGAGGCTTCATCAAGTGCCAACTAAGGCAACAAGCCCATAGGCTTATGAATGCCATGCCGCTTTGTGTGGCATGGCATATTTATTTTGAAAAGGAGAAGTTTATGAAAAAGAAAAAAACCAAAGGACAAAGATTGCCGGTTGGCTTCATTTGTGTATGCGTTTTGCCGGCATTTATATTGACATTGTTTTTTACGATTATTCCAACTATACGAGCACTTTTGTTATCATTAACGAATGCAACCTCTCTCGGATTAAACAATAAGTTTGTATTCCTGGAGAATTATATATATATGTTTAAGGATCAGTATTTTATTCTGGCATTGAAGAACACCTTAAAGCTTATGGCAGTTGTGCCGGCCGTTACAATTGCTATTTCATTAATTCTTGCTTTTATTATCTCACAGTCTCAATTAAAGGAGCGTGGATTTTACAGAACCGTATTTTATTTTCCCAATATTATTTCCCTGACGGTTGTCGGTATTATATGGTCATTTGTTTTTCACCCCACAATGGGAATTTTAAATAGTTTTTTAAATGGCATTGGATTAAGCCAATACACAAAAGCATGGCTTGGCGATAGCAGTACGGCACTGTGGTGTATTGCGGTTACACTGATCTGGCAGGCGGCGGGTTATTATATGGTGATGCACATTGCTGCAATGGATGGTATTTCAAGTGAAATCTATGAAGCGGCAACGATTGATGGAGCAGGCTCTGTGCGCAAAATGTTTTCTATAACACTTCCCTTGATCAAAGATATTATTGGAATTACGTTTGTGTTGGCGCTTTCTGGAACAATCAACTTAAGCTTTACACTTTCTAAAGTTATGACAGGCGGCGGACCAAACGGTGCTTCTTCTGTATTGCTTCAATATATGTACACACAGGGCTTTGTGAACGGAAACTTTGGATACGCCATGGCTATAACGGTATTTACATTGGCTATTTCAATAGTATTGTCAGTACTTTCACGAAAACTGACAAATAGTGCGTCTTAAGGGAGGTCATGTAATATGAAAACAAATGAGCAGAGCCGCCGCCACAAAACAACAGTGCGATGGATTGTTCGTATTTTTATGATAGTTGTAACTGTGGCTATGATTTATCCGCTGTTATGGAATGTTTACTCTTCGTTTAAAACGAATAATGAATTTCTTACAGATGCATTTTCACTTCCGAAAGGCTTTGCCTGGGATAACTATGCCCGTGCGATAGAAAAGTCTGATTTGTTAAGCAATGTAGGAAATTCCGTGTTTATCGTAATCATAACATTAGTTGTAATTATGTTATGTGCGGTTCCGTGTGCATATTGCCTTGCACGTTTTAAATTCATTGGTTCCGCATTGCTGTTAAATGTATATATGGCTGCAATATTTATTCAGGCAACATTTATTATGATTCCGCTGTTTCTGCAGATGAATTTATTGCACCTGCTCAATAACAGAACGGCAATAGCTGTTTTATACGCAACAATGCAGTTCCCGTTTGCAATTTTTGTGCTTGTTGGATTTTTAAAAGCTATTCCAAAAGATTATGAAGAGGCAGCCATGATTGATGGGTGTGGACAATTCCGTATTCTTGTAAAAGTTATTATGCCAATGGCTAAGGCTGGAATAGTAACAGTTTGTATGATTTCAGCCATGTCGTCATGGAATGAGTTCCCGGTTGCACTTGTTATGTTAACAGATCCCAAAAAACAGACTCTTCCAGTAGGACTTGCAAATCTTTATGAGGTACAGAGATATGCAACAGATTGGGGAGCACTGTTTGCAGCATTGGTATTAGCATTAATTCCAACTGTTATTATTTTCTTAGTCGGACAAAAACAGCTTATTCAGGGAATGAATGTAGGTGGATTAAAAGGTTAATAAGGTGAAGGTGATAGAATGAGGACTTTGGAAGAACAAATTCGTTATGCAGCTGGAATTAGACCTAGCACGAGACAACTTGAATGGCAGGAACTTGAATTCTATGGATTTGCACATTTTGGAATGAATACTTTCACCAACAAAGAGTGGGGAGATGGGAAAGATGCACCTGAGCTTTTTGCACCTGATGATCTTGATGCCACTCAGTGGGTGGAGACTGTTAAATCCGCTGGAATGAAGGGATTACTTCTGACATGTAAACATCATGATGGCTTTTGTTTATGGCCGAGCAAATATACAGAATATAGTGTAAAAAATAGCATATGGAAAAATGGACAAGGTGATGTTGTTCGAGAAGTTTCAGATGCTTGTAGAAAAGGAGGCATAAAATTTGGTGTATACCTTTCTCCGTGGGATCGTCATGAACCATGCTACGGAAGTGGGAAGGCATATGATGATTATTTTATAAATCAATTAACAGAGCTTGCTACAGACTACGGAGATATATTCTGTTTTTGGTTTGATGGAGCATGTGGAGAAGGACCGAATGGAAAAAAACAGATTTATGATTGGGAACGATATTATAGCGTAATTCGTGTGTTACAGCCAAATGCGGTAATAAATATTTGTGGTCCGGATGTAAGGTGGTGCGGTAACGAAGCGGGACATTGTAGAACTAGTGAATGGAGTGTTGTTCCATCTGAGCTTATGGATGCAGAGCGTACATCCGAAAAGTCTCAAAAATCAGATGATGGAACATTCTCAAGAACGTATGATTCACAAGACGAAGATTTAGGCAGCATAGAGGCAATCAAAAATGTAGAAAATCTTGTCTGGTATCCTGCAGAGGTTGATACATCAATCAGAACCGGATGGTTTTATCATGAATATGAAGATACAGATGTTAGAACAGCAGATGAACTTTTGAATATTTATCTGAATTCAGTTGGTGCAAACGCAAGTTTATTGTTAAATATACCTCCAGACAAGCATGGAAGAATTGCTAAACCAGATTGCGATTCATTAAAAGAACTCGGAGAAAAGCTTAGAAGTATTTTTAAGAATAACATAACCAATAATGCTTTGATATCAGTTGATTCAGAACAAAAAGAGCATACGTCAGATTTTTTGATAGATAATAATAATATGACATATTGGAAAGCTTCGGAAGGATATGAGAAATCAGTTATTACACTTCGTTTTCCTGAAAAACAGAAGGTTTCATGCGTTGTATTAGGGGAATATTTACCACTGGGGCAGCATATTGAACAAGGTGAAATATATGTGGATGAAGAAAAAATATATGAGTTTACCGTTGTAGGACATAAACGCATATGCAAGTTTGATTCTGTGAATGCACAGAGTATTACAGTAAAAATTACTTCTTCACGTACTGAACCAGCATTGAGGTTACTTGAAGTTTACAGATAATTACAGAGAGACTATGAAATTGAATAAATACGATATTGTTTATAATGATGTCATTACATCATGGGATAAAGGGTTACCGTTAGGAAATGGAAAACTTGGATGTATTTTGTATGGACAAGAAGCCGTTTATTTGGCGGTAGACAGAATAGATTTATGGGACACGAGACCTCACCCTAACACGTTAGAAGAGGGTTTTTGTTATAGGAATCTTCATGGATGCTAAAAGGCCAGTTGGAGTTGCTAGAATAAAAGGTGACTATTTAATTGATCTTTGTATACCAGATTATATTTCTTCAGAGACTCTTAATAAAGAAGTTGTTAAGGATGGTGGGCAAATCTCTCCAGTAGTAGGAATGGGAAACTGATATAGGAACAAAAATAATTAAAGTGGTTGATGGTTTTTTATGTTTAGACTTGGAAAAAGGTAATATGTTAATTAGAGGATAGGAGATAGTAATGGAAGATAGAGCATTGTGTGGAAGAGTGACAATTCCAACAAATTTGGATGTAGTTCCAGAAACAATTGAATTAATGAATCGTTGGGGCGCAGATGCAATCCGTGATTGCGATGGAACAGAGTTTCCAGATGAGCTTACAAAAACAGGAGCCAAAATATATGCTACTTATTATACAACAAGAAAAGATAATGAATGGGCAAAGGCAAATCCTGACGAAGTACAACAAAGCTATATAATGAGTGGTTTTTATACAGCAACGGAAAGTGTTCTACAGATTCCTTTAATGAAAGGGATTTCAGATGAATTAATGCAGGTAAATACAAGGGATGATATTAAGCGCTGGTGGGAAGTCATTGACCGTTCAACAGGGGAAGTGGTTTCTGCAGAACATTGGGATTATAATGAAGAATCTGGATGTGTCTGTATTCGGAAAACTAAACCATTCCATGAATATACGGTGAGTTTTCTGGCTTATATTATTTGGGATCCGGTTCATATGTATAATGCTGTAACAAATGGGTGGAAAGATTTTGAGCATCAGATAACTTTTGATGTAAGACAACCAAAAACTCATAAATATTCAATGGAAAGACTTCGTAAATACTGTGATGAGCACCCTTATGTTAATGTGATTCGTTATACAACATTTTTTCATCAGTTTACGTTAATATTCGATGAACTTAAAAGGGAGAAGTTTGTTGATTGGTATGGTTATTCATCATCAGTAAGTCCTTATATTCTTGAGCAGTTTGAAAAAGAGGTGGGATATAAATTCCGTCCCGAATTTATTATCGATCAGGGATATCATAACAATCAGTATAGGGTACCAAGTAAAGAATACAAAGATTTTCAGGCCTTTCAGCGCAGGGAAGTTGCAAAGCTTGCAAAAGAGATGGTAGATATCACACATGAATGCGGTAAAGAAGCAATGATGTTTTTAGGGGACCATTGGATTGGAACAGAGCCATTTATGGACGAGTTTGCGTCAATTGGACTTGACGCAGTAGTTGGAAGTGTGGGGAATGGAAGTACACTGCGACTTATTTCTGATATAGAAGGCGTTAAGTATACTGAAGGAAGGTTCCTTCCTTACTTTTTCCCAGATACATTTTATGAAGGTGGAGATCCGGTTAAGGAAGCAAAAGAGAATTGGGTAACAGCACGTAGAGCAATACTAAGAAAACCTATTGATAGAATTGGTTATGGTGGATACTTAAAGCTAGCTTTGGATTTCCCAGATTTTTTAGATTATGTAGAGAGTGTATGTAATGAGTTTCGTGAATTGTATGAGAATGCAAAAGGGACTACACCATATTGCTTTAAAAAGGTGGCAATCTTAAATAGCTGGGGAAAAATCAGAAGCTGGGGATGCCATATGGTACATCATGCATTGTACCAGAAGCAAAATTATAGTTATGCCGGAGTAATTGAAGCATTAAGTGGCGCACCATTTGATGTAAAGTTTATATCATTTGATGACATTTTAGAAAATGAAGACATACTGAAAGATATTGATGTGATTATAAATGTGGGTGACGGAGATACTGCTCATACTGGAGGTAAAATATGGGAAAATCCAGTAATATCATCTGCCATTCGTAAATTTGTATATGAAGGCGGCGGATTTATTGGAATAGGTGAACCAACAGGACATCAGTTCCAAGGTCATTATTTACAGCTTGCAGATATGCTTGGTGTTGAGAAAGAAACAGGATTTACTTTGAATTATGATAAATATAATTGGGAAGAACATCCAAAACATTTTATTCTTGAAGATGCTACAAAAGCAGTAGATTTTGGAGAGGGTAAAAAGAGTATTTTTGCATATGAAGGAACAGAAATTCTAATTCAGAGAGATAAAGAAGTTCAGATGGCCGTAAATGAGTTTGGCAAGGGACGTTCTGTATATATTAGTGGATTGCCATATAGTTTTGAAAACAGCAGAATTCTTTATCGTAGTATTTTATGGAGTACTCATAGTGAAGATAACTTGCATCAGTGGTATAGCACAAACTTTAATATTGAAGTTCATGCTTATGTACAGAATGGTAAATTCTGTGTAGTGAATAATACATATGAACCACAAAGTACTACTGTATATCGTGGAGATGGTAGCAGCTTTGACCTTAATATGGAAGCAAATGAGATTAGGTGGTATGTAATATAAACAAGTATTCTTGATAATGTCACAAGAGAATCAGTGGAATCTACTCTTGTCAAAAATGGTAATAGGTTAGTTCGCAATTCTATTGATGTATCAGTATAAAATTAGGAGCTTTAGATAATATCACAAGGGAAAAATTGTAAATTTATTTTCTATGTGAATTTTCATTTTTGTAGGGCTGGCATTAGACCAGCCCTTGATTTCATTATAATAGATAAAAAGATATTGAATATATATGCACGGTAAAATGACTATTCTCAATAAACAATGTTGAAAAAAGTTCTCATCGTATAGAATCTCCTTATCATTCAATTAGTCATTTGTTACAAAAATCAGAAGCATTTTAATCAGTTCACCATGTCGTTTTCATTTTGTGTTACAATTCATTAAGAGTATCAGATTTTTGACCTTGAAGCAGTTCCTGTTGAAGAAAATGAATTGCCGAAGCTGGTCAATTAATTCTTGTTTAATGAAATTGACAATCGGAATTTGTAGGAGGAAATTTTTAATGAATATTACAGTTTATCTTGGGGCAAACGAAGGAAATGACCCATGCTTACGAAAAGCAGTTGAGGAATTGGGGATATGGATTGGAAACAGTGGCAACGCACTTGTTTACGGTGGTTCTAAAAGTGGTTTAATGGGAGCATTGGCAGACAGTGTATTGAAGGCAAGCGGTAATGTTACGGGTGTTGAACCGAGTTTTTTTATTGAAAATGAGTTTCAACATGATGGGCTGACAAAACTAATTGTGACTAAGGATATGTCTGAGAGAAAAAATAAAATGATTGAGTTGGGAGAAGCCTTTATTGCCTTCCCCGGCGGCACGGGAACATTGGAGGAAATTGCAGAGGTAATGTCGAAGGTATCTTTGAAACATCTGGATGCACCCTGCATTCTCTACAACCTGAACGGTTACTACGATGATTTGAAAGCACTTCTAAATCATATGATTGAAAAAGGACTGTCTTCCAACGAGCGACAGGAGGGAATTTATTTCGCTGAAAATCTGGATGATATAAAGCGAATCTTGAGATTGGCATAACTTTTGTAGAATTAAGAAAATCGGCACTAATGAAAAGAACGATTTGGAAATCAGTGGATGTCACATTTAATGGATAATATCTGTATTTCATATCAAGAAAACGAAGAAAAAAGGAACTAATAAGGACTGAATGGAAGGAAATTTAACAAAAGGACCAATTTTAAAGACTTTAACGAAACTTGCGATTCCGATTATGGCATCGTCATTTTTGGGAACTTTATATAATATTACGGACATGGCATGGATCGGGCTGCTTGGCGCCAAGGCAGTTGCAGGGGTAGGCGTAGGAGGTATGTTTACCTGGCTCTCGCAGGGACTTGCCTCGATGGCAAGGATGGGCGGTCAGGTACAGGTTGCACAGTGCATCGGACGAGGAGAGAGGCAAAAGGCACATGGATTCGCGCAGACGGCGATGCAATTGGCATTATTGATGGGAATGGCTTATGGAATCCTTGTAGCGCTGTTTGCCAATCCGCTGGTAGGATTTTTCTGGTTGCAGGATGCGGAGACACTGAGTGCCGCGTTGGATTACACCAGGATCGCATGCGGATTCATCGTTTTTTCGTTTTTGTCCGTAACGTTAACCGGAATATATACGGCACAGGGAGATTCCAAGACGCCGTTTATCGCAAATCTTTTTGGTTTAGCGGCGAATATGATTCTGGATCCGGTTTTGATTCTGGGATTGAAACCATTTCCAAGATTTGGGGCGGCAGGAGCAGCGATGGCAACTGTTTCGGCTCAGGTAATTGTTACCGGGATCATGCTGCTTGGAATTTTTGTGCAGAAGAAGGAAAATGTGCTGAAAGGAATCCGTTTGTTTGTAAAAATTCCGCTGGAATATGTGGAGGGAATCTGTAAAATCGGAATTCCCACGGCGCTTCAAGGTATGGCGTATTGCTTTATTTCCATGATATTGACGCGCATGGTGGCCGGCTTTGGTCCGGAGGCGATTGCTACGCAGCGGGTAGGCGGTCAAATTGAATCAATCTCATGGAATACGGCGGATGGATTCGGCGCAGCCATGAATGCTTTTATCGGTCAGAACTATGGCGCAGGTAAAATCGAACGCGTGAAGAAGGGATATCGGGTATCTTTATGGACCGTTGGCATATGGGGAATTTTGATCACCCTTTTGTTTGTGTGTGTTCCGACACCGATCGCAAGTGTATTTTTTCATGAGAAGCAAGCGATTGCAACAGCGGTTGATTATTTGATCATTGTCGGATTCAGTGAAGCTTTTCTATGTGTGGAGATGATGACGGTAGGTGCGTTATCAGGACTTGGAAGGACGCGTCTGTGTAGTGTGATCAGTATTACCTTAACATCGCTTCGCATCCCACTTGCAATCATTTTAAGTAGCAGTGTGTTGGGAATTCTGGGAATATGGTGGGCACTTACGACAACGACCATGATGAAGGGCATGATATTTACCTTTGTATTTTTAATGATTGTGCGAAAGATGACAGATGCACAGCGATAGTGTTCCGGTTTCATTTCATCAGGGTCATGATGGCGATAATGAGTACAACTAAAGGCTGCCGGTCTTATTTTATATATGAAAGTCTGATTTACATTGACTAAAAGTCTTATAAGTGATATGATCAATAGAAATAGACACAAAGGAGAAGTGAGTTATGAAGAAAAGAAATATTGCGCTGTGTATTATTTTTACGCTGATTACTTGTGGAATCTATGGCTTATACTGGTTTGTTTGCCTGACAGATGATACGAATCAGGTCTCTGGGGAACAGAAAACCACCGGAGTTATGGCATTGATCTTCACATTGATCACCTGTGGCATTTATGGTTTTTACTGGGCATATTGCTGTGGCGAAAAGATTGATAAGGCAAAGGCTGACAGAGGAACGCCATCTTCTAACGGGGGAGTGCTCTATTTGATTTTATTTATCTTTGGAGGCGTGATTGCATATGCATTGATTCAGAATGAGCTTAACAAACTGATTGAACAGAATGAGGCATGAATCATAAGCGTATAGAAAATATTTTCCTGATATGCCTGATGTTGGGCGTTTATACAATGTTTGTAAGCAATACCGGAACAGGATTTACTTGTCTGTTCCGGTATTTTACACATTTGCAATGTCCGGGTTGTGGAGTCACGCATATGCTTTTAGAATTGCTGCATGGAAATTTTCGCGAGGCATATAATTCTCATCCTGTTCTGTTTTTGTGGGGGCCGTTTTTACTATGGCTTGTGTTAAAATCTTTATATGCATATATAACGGATAAAGATCTGCGGCTTAAGACATGGGAAAAAGCAGGAATGTATATTTTTTTAGTAGTTCTGTTTGTATTTTTTGTGTATAGGAATCTACCGTAAAAGGCTCTCCACATCCCATATGACATATATAGCTATTATAAACGAAAAACCCCGGAAGTGCCTTTCCGGGGTTTTCATTTGCCTAGTCAATTGTGGACTAGTCATATCTCTTAGCCTATCGGCATTATAGCATATACAATTTTCTTTGCAAAAAAGACAGAAACGTAAATAAAAAATCAAAAAAATCCAGTATCCAGTAGCTCAGTAAGGCATTATTTTTTGAACATAAGTACAAATATAACGTATATAATATCGAAGAAATGCACATAATAGAGTTTGTGTATATTGAAGGGGTGCATGCTTTGTAGTATGATATGTTTATATAGATGGAGGTAGCCATGTATTTTAAAAGAGAAGCATACGATAAATTATTGGAATGGAAAAAGCTATATTCAGAAAATTACGCTGTACTGCTAGAAGGTGCAAGGCGGGTTGGCAAGTCGACCATTGCAGAGACCTTTGCAAAAAATGAATATAGATCTTATATTATGATTGATTTTTCTAAAGCAACAAGTAATATTCTGGAATGTTTTGATGATATAGGGAATTTAAAAATTTTTTTTCTGAGGCTGCAGGCAGAAACCGGAATCACATTGTATGAACATGATTCCCTCATTATTTTTGACGAAGTACAGTTGTTTCCAAAGGCCAGACAGGCAATAAAGCATCTTGTACATGACGGCAGGTACAGCTATCTGGAAACAGGCTGTTTGATTTCGATAAAGAAAAATGTAAAGGACATTCTGATTCCATCAGAGGAAATGAAGATCGAAGTATACCCAATGAATTATGAAGAATTCTGTGATGCTACGGGTAGTAATTATAGGCTGTTGCAGCAGATTTATGATTGTGGAGCAGCTATTGGACAGGCAACAAACCGAAAATTAATGAGAGATTTGAGAATCTATATGGCGGTAGGAGGGATGCCACAGGCAGTAGAAGCGTATATCAATGGGAAAAACTTTTCTGAAATAGATATGGTAAAAAGGCAGATCATATCTTTGTATGAGGAAGATTTTAAGAAAATCGACGCCTCCGGAAGAATGTCGGCATTATATCATGCGATTCCGGCACAGTTGGCAAAGGATGTAAGAAAATATCGTATTACTACAGCAATCGGAAAAAGAAATAATACCAAGGCAGAAGAATTATTATATGATTTGATAGATTCGAAAACAGTTTTGCCATGTTATAATTCTACCAATCCAAGAGTCAGCCTGACGGACACGAAAGATTTTGACAGTTACAAGTTATATCTTTCAGATACAGGATTGTTTATTACTCTGATGTTTATAGATCGTCCAATGACGGAAAATGATATTTATGCGAAGCTGCTTTCTGATAAATTACCGGCAAATCTGGGATATCTTTATGAGAATCTGGTCGCTCAAATGATTGCAGCATCGGGAAGAGAACTATACTATCATACTTGGGAAAAAAAGGGAAGTACACATTATTATGAGGTAGATTTCCTGGTTTCGGAAGGATGCAAAATAAATGCATTTGAAATTAAGTCTTCCGGATCCGGAAAACATGAATCCATAAGAGAATTTTGCAATAAATTTTCACAGAATATTAGTAAGGCATATTTAATATCACAGAAAGATGCTGGTAAAGAAGAAAATCTATTGTTGAAACCGTTTTATCTCTTACCTTTTCTGGTAAAATGAGAAAACAAAATTGGGAAAACGGGAAAAGGTTATGGTGAAACGTTACTTGGTTTCATTATCATTTGAATGGGGATTTGCGTATGTTTTCTGTTTAAGCAAACGGGGATTTGCGCATAAATTGCGTTTACTTGAACGGGGATTTGGGATATACTATCATTTGGGAGGTAAAAATAATACTTACGAGGATAAAATTTTTGTGATAAAATGCAAAGTGATAATGAGCAGCAAAGAAGCGTAAGTCCAATTATGGACTTGCGTTTTTTGTTGCTCATTTTACATTGAAAAAGGAGCGTTTTTATATGAAGGAATTGGATTTAGGAACTGAAAACATTAAGAGTCTTGTAAAAAGATTCTCTATACCGTGCATAATCAGTATGGTAGTTGCTGCGTTATACAATATTGTGGATCAGATATTTATAGGCTGGAGTGCAGCGGGAGCATATGGAAATGCTGCTACCAATATTGTGTATCCCTTTACGGTATTTGCTCTTGGATTGGCTCTGTTAGTGGGAGATGGAGCGGCAGCCGGTTTTAGTATTGCATTGGGCTGTGGAAATAAAAAGCAGGCAAATAAAAATATTGGTAATGGATTGACAATATTGATTTTCTCAGCTATTGTCCTTTGTCTTTTAGGATTTTGTTTCAGAGTAGAAATTCTGAGTATGTTCGGTGGAAACCCGGAGGAAGTGGAATGCTATGAATATGCAAATACATATTTTAAGATTATATGTGCGGGAATTCCCTTTTATATGATTGGACAGGGCTTAAATGGTGCTATCAGAGCAGATGGCTCACCCAAATATGCAATGGCGTGTACGCTTGCGGGAGCAATTACAAATTTAATTTTTGATCCTGTTTTCATATTTGAATTTGGAATGGGTGTAAAAGGAGCAGCCGTAGCCACGATCATGGGACAAATTTTGACTTTTGCAATGAGTGTTTTTTATTTAACAAAAGCGAAAAATTTTGTCCTTGATAAAGATTCCATGAAACCGGAAAGGAATACGGTAGGGCGCATTATATCTGTTGGTATGGCTTCATTGATTGTCCAGCTGTCCATTGTCATTATCATTGCGGTAAATAACAATCTTCTCACAAAGTATGGCTATCAGACCTACGCCAGCACAGGGGAAGCATTTGGTGCTGTAATTCCTCTTGCCGTTGTTGGAATTGTAATGAAAGTATTTGGTATTGTTGTATCAATCGTAATAGGGATCAGCTTAGGTGGACAGCCGATTATCGGATATAACATGGGTGCGGGAAACACAGAACGTGTAAAGAAAACAATCCAGCTTATCACAAAACTGGTTTTGTTTGTTGGTATCATCGCGTTTTTAATATTTGAATTTGTTCCGGACGCCATCATTTACTTATTTGGAAGTCATAATACGGCTGAATATATGGAATATGCCAGATTATGTATCAGAATTTTTCTGGGTGGAATTATTTTAACCTGTTATATAAAATCTGCAGCAATTATTCTTCAATCCATGGGTAATAGTGTGAAATCCACGATACTTGCCCTGCTTAGAGATGTGATTGTTTTTGTGCCGGCATCCATTATTCTTGCAATGCTTTCAAAGAGTATCGTGACCATGTTGTGGGCAGCCGTGATTTCGGATATCATTTCCGCAATTGTGGGATTTTTGTTTGTTCGGTCAGAACTTGACAACCTGACAACAATTAGATAAAGTGCGATGACGATTTATATTATCTGAAGACTTGTAAAAGGTTTCAATCGTGAGATAGAATGAGAGTGATAGAGAAAAGAGGGGGACAGAGTGAAAAGAAAACGGATATTGGGTGTAATTTTCATAGTGGCGGCGTTTGTCATTGCTGCAGGTATTTTGCTCCGGTATCAGCATACATCCCAGGAACGGCTGCCTGATTTGTCGGAGAAAAAGTTTGAGCAGTTTCACAGCCCGGTAGATAAGGACAAGGACGGAGTGGATGACCAGGTGGATATTCTGCAGGGGGCTTTGGACTATTGCAATACAAAGCCGAAGTATAAGAGCAAATACTACGACAGTGGTTACCCGGATGATGGCTATGGGGTATGCACGGATGTGGTGGCGTTTGCTATGAAGGCAGCTGGCTACGACCTGATGGAACTGATGGAAAAAGACATCCAGGAGCATCCTGACGATTACGGAATTGCAGAGCCAGATAAAAACATTGATTTCCGTCGGGTGAGGAATTTGCAGGTCTTTTTCCGGAATTATGTGGATAATCTCACCACAGATGTTTTCGATGTGGATAACTGGCAGGGCGGGGATATTGTGATTTTCAAAAATCATATCGGCATTGTTTCTGACAGGAGAAATGCGGATGGCGTACCCTATGTGATTCACCACAACGACTCCTGGCAGAAATCCTATGAGGAGGATATTCTGGAAAGCCGGAATGATATTGTGGGGCATTACCGGTGGCTGCCGGAGGAGGATTTCCGATAGGGTGGAAATTGAATAGGTAAACGCTTATATAACGCTTATATAACCGATATTTTTATTTTCATTTTACGTTATATATTATGAATATATTGCAAATGAGAAATTAGCTCCTGAAAATGCCAAAGATCAAGTGGACAGAATTAAGAAGTCTATTTTAAGCTTGGAAATATTTCCGCAGTCACATCAAGAGCGTAGTGAGGGCAGATATGCCGGAAAAGATTACCGTCAGTTACTGATTGATAATTATATCGCCATTTTTCGCATCGATGAATCATGCAAAACAGTATATATAATAACGATACAGTATCAAGGGCGAAATTTATAACCTTTATGCTTCTTTAATCCTCATCACTAATTCCGTAATGTAATATCCATTGTTCCCTTGTCATTCCATTTACATATTCGGTACGAATTTCATTCATTAGCGGTACCGGAACATCCTTACTTGTGTGGTGATAGAGAAATCCAACTTTTTCCTGCACTCGTTTCGATTTTTGGTTGCCCTCATAATATCCGCACCATATGGTATGCATTCCGAGTTCTTCAAATCCGTGACGGATGATTTCTCTGGCTGCTTCCGGCATATAGCCCTTTCCCCAGAAAGGTTTTCCAAGCCAATAACCTAATTCACATTCGTCGTCACGATTCGTCATATCGGTATGTCCATTCAGTTTCAATTCTATAGCACCGATGGCTTTATCGGTTCCCTTCTCGCAGATGGCATAGCATTCTTTCCCGTTAAATACATTTCGGATCACATCAAGACTTTCTTCTTTTGATTTGTGCGGCGGCCATCCTGCAATCGGACCAATCTCCGGGTCTTTTGCATATTCAAATAAACTGTCCGCGTCGTCTTCAACCCAATTTCTTAATAATAATCTCTGTGTTTCTAACATGTGTTATCCCTCCATTGTATGAATTTCGGTTATTTAGTTAAAATGGTAGCTTTTCCTGATAAGGAATGTAAAACAATTTATGTAGTTACAATACAGTGTCGAAGCCGAAATTATAAACCGCGTATAATATTTAAATAGTCCTGTCGTTGATCTACAACTGCATATACAACTACCTTTTTATTATCTTCATCAATTTTGTAAAAAACCAGATCTTTTCTAAAACCAGAATTTTATATCCTTGTCTCTTAAGAATCAAATATCTTGGATCGGTTCCAATATATGGATCCTCTCCCAAAGCAAGAATTTGTTTCTCAATTTCATCAAGTTTCTCAAGTGCAACTGTATTTCCAAAATTCTGAGCAATATATAAGATTATTTTTCGAATGCCGGCATCAGCGGTATCAGTTCTGATTACCTCATACTTCATACTCTTATCCCTCCTGAAGCATTTTTCTCAAATCATCAAATGTTTCAGTTATTTGGGCTACTCTGCCATTTTTCACATCATCTTCTGCCCCGGCTAATACTTCTAATAGTTCTATTCTTGCTTTCATATTTTTATATTCTTCATATGAAAGTGAAACAGTATCGCCTCTACCGTTTACCGTAATGATAACTGCTTCCTTATTTTCCTTACATTGTTTTGATATTTCAGCATAATGATTTCTCAAATCAGCAGATGGTCTTATTGATTCTTGTAGTGTTAACATAATAGTCCTCATTTCCGGGTCCTCATTTCCACGCGGCATAAAAACGGTCAAATGAAAAACTAAATTCCAGTTCTAACTGACTTGACCTCGTATTTTCGAT
>ERZ857629.329-NODE-329-length-70378-cov-18.734610_pt1 | contig 70378 bp, 63 predicted proteins | sample MGYA00519700_ERZ857629 | MGnify/ENA primary metagenome ERZ857629 (study PRJEB31778, sample SAMEA3449351) | human gut metagenome | biome: human gut; feature: human-associated habitat; material: faeces | place: United Kingdom | collected 2010/2012 ... | reverse complement strand
TTATGCATTTCTTTCAAAAGTTTCATATCAGGGTTTTCTATGGTAAAGTACATTAAGAATATAATTAAAGACTCAACTGGAGTAGTTAATAAAACATATGGACATTTATTCTGAACAATGCCAGCTATAGCAGCCAATATAATAAACAAGATAACTGGTAAATACATATGTGTCTTAATATTTTTATATTTTTTTATAATTATAATTAACCACAAAGTCATAATCATCATTAATATAATTTTTAGTAACTCAACAGATGGTCCATATGAATATACAAAAATACCGTCATTATAATAATACATTGGTAAATATGAAATTATTGAAGAAGAAAAACCAAAAAACAAGAAACAATATATTGCAACTTTTTTATAAAAAGGAATCATTTTAATACCAATATTTGTTTTATATGATATAACAAATACATAAAACGTATACAATGATATAAACCACAAATAATATATTAACAATAATTTTGTAACAAAAGAATTTATATAAGGAATTTCGTTCATATGAATAACCGTATAAAAGCAACCCAATTCAATTAATAAACCAACAACATTGGACAAAAGTAAACATTTATAAATTCTATTTTCTAAACTATTAAAACGTTTTTTAGAAAAGTAAAATATATTTAAAACTAATACATAAACTAAACTAACTATTTGTAATAATATTACATTCACATCTATCACCATAATAAGTGTATCAAATTTTTAATAAAAAGTCACTAATTAACGTTTTTTATGTTTAAACTTACCTCTTCTCTGGTTCTCACTATACATCTTTTTCAAAGTATTAATATCATTTTTTCCACTACTTAGTTTCGGGATACTCTCAAGGAATATTATTTCAGAAGGTATCATATATTCTGGAACATTTTTTTGACAAGTCTCTAAAATCTTCATTCTAAATTTCTTTGTCATATTTTCAACATTACTTGGAACTACATACGCCACTGCCCTATTCTCAATTTTACTATCACTAACTGTAATAACTGCACAATTTTCTACCTGTTCCATACAAAAAATACATCTTTCTATTCTAGAAGGTATTAATTTAGTAGGATTTCCATTTTTATCAAAAGTTAAAACAATTCTTCTAAGTCTATCATCAAAAAATATTTCTCCTCGATCGTTTTGATGAAGTAAATCTTCTGTATTATACCAAATGACACCATCCTGATCTTTTATTAAATTATGATCTGTATTACATTTATCATTATAATATCCTGTCATCATTGCTGGAGAATATAAATAACCTACACCAACTTCATTAACATTTACTTCCTCGTGTGTATTCTCATCTAATATTTTTATTTTATTACCTACACAAGGAACACCAAATGTTCCTAATGTCGGATTTTGATGATAACTATATGCAAAAGAACCCAACATTTCAGTAGCACCATATCCCTGAAGAATTTCCACAGTTCCACCATTTCTTTTAATATAATCATCCGCCTCTAACTTAAGTTTTATTGACTGTTCAGAACCACCAGTCAAAACAATCTTCCATTTAGAACAATCCATTTTCTTATTCATCTTTACCATCGTAGCTATATAAGGAGTTATTGTTAACCAATGATTAAACTTATATTGTTCATTTCTCCTTACTATATCTCTAGGATTAAAAACAGGATCCAATGCCAATGAAACTCCCAAGCATAATGGTTCGTGTATCATATTTAATAAACTATAATATATCCATAACGGAAAAGTTGTAAACATTTTATCAGAATCTTCAAACCTACCCAACTCTGTCATTCCCATCACTTGAATCATTGCATCTATTTTTTCCCAAGTAGCCATACAAGCTTTAGCTTCACCTGAAGAACCACTCGTATATGCCAAAGTAACCAATTTATTTGGCACAAAAGATACAGCAGTAACCTTTTTCTTGCTTATTCTACCAAGATTTAATAAACTATCATAACTAATAACATTATCACCATAGTATTTTTTACGTAATCCCTTCAAATATTCAATAAGTTCATATTTAACTTTATCTTTATTAAGAGTCATCGGCATACAAGAAGTTAATGAAGAAACTACAACCTTTTCTATTCCAACATTATCTAAAACATCAAGCATTTTTCTACTACAAAAAATATCATTCGCAACAAAATATTTCGAAGAAATATTTCTCAATTCCCGAGCAATCTCATCTAAACTACCAAGAGTATTAACCATATGCATAGTAGCCCCCAATTTATCCAAAGCATACAGAGAAATTATACTATTAGGTTCAGCCAACATACTCATAGCCACAACATCATTATAACCAATACCTATTTCAGCAAAGCCTTTGGCGGCTTCATCTATCAAACTTAACATTTGTCTATAAGTAAAAACACTACCCAAATAATATATTGCTGGAGAATCAGGTTTATCCTGAGCAATTTCATAAAAACGTTCATACATTGTTTTATAACGTAATACTCTTTCTATTTGTCCTGGTTTATCTAGTTTTAACACTTCTTCTTTTAATTTAATTAAATCTTCTTTTTTCATTTCATCCCTCACTAATTTCTAACAAAAATAAAATTAATAAAACTTGAACCCATATCTATTACTTTCTCATCATCTCTTGAAAGAACTCCAGATAAAGTATTTTTCTTATCTATTTCATCATCTATAATTTTATCAATACAAAGAAGATATTTCTTTGTACTCTTAGCATCCTCACCTATCAATATAATGTCTTTAACTTTTCTTACCATATTATTTAAATCATCTATAGAATTAATATAAATATCATAAAATATACTACTACTGTTCCCATCATATATATTAATTAATTCCCTTATTGCATTATCATTTTCTAAAATAACTCTCTTTAAGAAATATCCATTGCATTCATTAACTTCCCTTTTACTAAGATTATTATTATCCATCAATAAAAATAGTTTTTGTTTAAAAGTTTCCAAATATTGAATATATTGCTGTTCAAAAAAAGATGATTTCAATGAAATTTCATTATATGGTTTATATTGAGTAATAAACTCTTTAACTTCTAACATATTTTCCCCCTTAACTAGAAAAGATATTTTAAACTCCATTTCACCCTGAATTTCTTTTATGACCTAAAATAGATGTTTTAAGACCTATTTACTTAAATATATCCTAATTTTTAGTTTAATTCAAGATTATTAACTAAAAAAATAAAGATAAGTTTATTTTTTCATAAACTCATCTCTATCTCTTAACAAAATATTCTTGATACCAAATCAAAAAAACATAAATAGTCCAAATTTTCCTACTATTATCCCTCTTACCATTTTTATGTTCCTCCAATAATCTTATTATTTTATCATTATCAAAGAATTCATTTTCTTTTTTAAATAATTCATATAAATTATTATATATATCCTCTTCCTTAATCCATTCTCTAATTGGCACTGGAAATCCTAATTTCTTTTTATTTGCCCATTTCAAAGGCAAATACTTCTTACATACCTCTCTAAAAGCATATTTAGTCTCATTATTCATAATCTTATATTTAGTAGGTAAACTAGTAACTTCATCTACTAAAGGTTTATCCAAAAATGGAACACGAACTTCTAAAGAATTAGCCATACTCATCTTATCTGCCTTAAGTAAAATATCTCCAACTAACCAAAAATTAAAATCTATATATTGCATTTTACTAACATCATCATACTCTTTAATCTTATCATAATAGTATCCAGTATACTCTTTAAATGTATGTACATCTTTATACTTAAGAAACTTATCCACTTCACAAGGTTCAAATATAAATGCATTTCCAATATACCTATCTTCTAATTTCTTACTTCTTCTTACTAAAAAATTAAATCCCGGATACCTTCTGAATGGATATGCCATTATCCCAACAATTTTTCTAATAAAATAAGGAATTTTATTATACCAACTAACTGAATACGGTTCGTGATAAATATTATAGCCCCCAAATATTTCATCCGCTCCCTCACCAGACAAAGTAACTTTTAAATGTTTACTAGCAATATTAGTAACAAAATACAAAGCAACTGCTGAAGGGTCTGCCAAAGGTTCATCCATATAATACATAACCTTAGGTATTACCTTAAAATATTCTTCTTTACTTATTAACTTACTAACATTTTTTACTCCCATTAATTCACTTAATTCCTTAGCATATTCAATTTCACTATACTTTTTATTACTATAACCAACTGTAAAAGTCTTATCAACATTACTTAACTTTGCAATAATCGAAGAATCAACTCCCGAAGAAAGAAAACTACCAACTTCCACATCACTAACTTTATGATAAAGAATTGATTCATTAAGTCTTGCATCAATTATTTTTTTCCATTCTTCCAAATCTTTACTATCATCATTTTTAAAATTAACGCTATAGTATTCGCAAACATTTAACTTACCATCTAGGTACTCAAAATAATGACCAGGTCTTAACTTATAAACATTTTTAAAAAAAGTATCTTCATAAATACTATATTGAAAAGTTAAATATTCTTTTAACATATCCCGATTAAATTCCTTCTTAAACCGAGGATGTCCTAAAAAAGACTTAATCTCCGAGCCAAACATAAATTCTTCGCCATTTACATAATAATACAAAGGTTTAATTCCAAAAAAATCTCTTGCTCCAAACAAACTATTATCTTCCCTATTATAAATTACAAAAGCAAACATCCCTCTAAGTTTATTTAACACTTCTTTTCCATATTCTTCATATCCGTGTAATATTACTTCTGTATCACTTTCTGATAAAAATTTATGTCCCTTCTTAAGTAACTCCCTTCTCAATTCTCTATAATTATATATTTCCCCATTAAAAACTATAACCAAATTGCCATTCTCATTATATATAGGTTGTTTTCCACCATCTAAATCTATTATTGATAATCTTCTAAAACCAAGTGCACATACCTCATCAAAGTAATACCCATCGCTATCAGGACCACGATGCTTAATAATATCTGCCATTTTTTTAATCGTCCTAGCTTTATTATCAGATTTATCAATAAATCCCACAAATCCACACATCTATATAACCTCCACACAAATATAATAAAAATATATTTTTCTAACAAAATTAACTAACTGTTTACAAAAGTTATTATATAACACCTACTATTTTTATTAAGATTTTATCGACAAAATACCCTAAATATATACTAAAATTGATTACGGTGAGTGGGATTGAAAAAGAAGTTAATAAATTCATCCATAAATAACATCAAAAAAGTTAAACCAAATTTAACAGAAGAAGATTTAGAAGTTATTGAATATGGTTTAGAAGGATTATACTTAACTCTTACTAAACTAGTCATAATAATAGTATTATCAATAATTCTTCACATATTCAAAGAAGTCCTCTTAACAATTCTATTTTATAACATTATAAGATTTTCCGCCTTTGGTATTCACGCCAAAAAAAGTAGTTATTGCTTAATAAGTTCACTAATCTTCTTTATTGGTGGTCCATATCTAGGCATATATCTAAATATAAATTTAATAACTAAAGTTATCATATCGTTAATTTGCTTAATTTGTATTATTTTATATGCTCCAGCTGACACTGTAAAAAGACCATTAATAAATAAAAAGAAACGTCTTAGATTTAAAATAATAAGTATAATTTCTAGTACAATTCTAACAATATTAATTATTATTTATAGCAAAAATTCAATTTCAAACTTTATGTTAATTGGCTTTATTGAAGCTACCTTAATGGTATTACCTGTTACTTATAAATTGTTTGGTCTACCCTATAACAATTATAAGCAGTACAGTAATATATAGAATATTAGAAAGGAGGAAACTATATGAAATTATTTTATAGTATACTTGCTACTATTGGTGCCGTATCTGCTACTATTGGAACTCAAGGATGTTCATACTTCCTTGTAGACGAACCTAAAATGCCAAAGAGCCTTTTAAATAAATAACTAAAATTATTCCATCCGAAATAAGTCATATCACTACATATGACTTATTTTAATTTACTAAGATAAATAACCTTACATTAATTTTGTGTAAGGCTATTTATCTTCTTGTTTTTTTATAATTAACTTTTGAATATATAAATCATTAGTAATTTCTGTTTCATTCTCAAACATTTTATTACTTGCAATAATAGTTCTAACTAACAATAATCCGTGTCCTCTATCATTACCCTTTGTACTCATTACAGTTACACCTGCTTTCTTAGGTTTAACTGGGCCATAAGTATTTGAAATAATAACAATTATCTCTTCATCGCTATTACAATACATTTCAATACCTATTTGTTTTTCTGATGCTAATTCAACACCTTCAATAGCGTTATCCAAAAATATTCCTAATATCTTTCCTAATTGATTAAAAGTTATTGGTGATAACTTAGAAATATAACTATTCTTTATTTCTTTTGAAATATTAATATTAACTGATATTTTTCTATCATTTGCTTCACTTACTTTAAAGTAAAACAAACCTTTAATTCCATTAGATGGCAAATATTTTAACCTTGAGTATTCTGAATGACAAATAACCATATCATTATCATTTATAATTTCATCTATATATTTAATAACATTATCAGTTTTATCTTTATCAATAAGTTTAGACTTTATTGTTAATAATTGATTCTTAGTTTCGTGCCTTAAAGTTCTTTGCTTATCTATTTCAGTTTCATACTTTTTAATAAAATCTAATAATTTATCATATTTTACCGCTAACTCATTATTTTTGTATGTTTGATAAAATGATACGAATATTACTATTAATATCACAGTTATCATTCCTAATACCAAAAAAGTTTCAATATTTAATGTATCTGTTGAAAAACAAATCAAAAAGAATAAAACAATACAAGCAAGAATACATATCCAATAAGCAAGTAACTTATTTCTAATTCTTTTTTCCAACAATTTGATCATTAATTTTCTTAGTAAGAAACCTATTGAAAGACAAATTGCACTTACAAAGAAATTACCCAATAATGTAGCGCCAAAATCAATATATACTTTATTGCCACTAATCTTAAACAAATATGAGGTAACAATAAAGAACAATATTTCTCCAGAAAATAGTAAAATATAATACAAAAAGCCTATCAAAAATGACTTATATTTATCAAACTTAAATGAGATCCTAAATAAAATAACATATAAAAAGTATCCTACAATTGATTTTAACTCAACTATTTTAAACACACAACAAGCAGTAATAATTAAAGAATTTAACATACAAAACAACAACACATACGGTTTTTTCAATTTTAATTCTATCTTAAGAATCTTATTAACAAAAAATACCCCGCATATTGTAGAAATCAACGTACCTACATAATCACTTATTAAGTCCAACAAGTTCCTTCACTTCTTTCTTCATTTTATCCGCAAATAGACAAGTACTCTCACCATTTTTAAAAGTAATTACATTATCACTAAAATCTACTTCCTTAATATTATTTAAGTTAACAATACAAGACTGATGTGTTTTTACAAAATCTGAACCTAAATTCTGTTCTAACCAGTTAATTGATTTAACAATATAAAATTGATTTTTCATTGTATGAATAATACATCTTTTAATGATTGGTTCTTTTTCAATATAACAAATATGATTATAAGGAATTCTATAAGCCACGTGATTATACTTAAAAACAAACGTTTTTTGTTTATATATAATTTTTAATGCGGCCTTAATATCATCCATTAATCTTTTCTCATATCCACTGTACTTACAAACAAAGTCTAAAACCATCAACCTTGAATAAAATACATCATCGTGATACTTATCAAAAGCCGTTGCAATAATTATTATACTCTCCCAATCATCTTCACGTATACGTGAAGCAATTTCTATACCAGATAATCCTTTCATCTCAACATCAAGAATATAGATCTTCTTCATTTCTTTGTTACGAATAATTGATTCCAATTCACTTGAATATTTATCAAATTTATGAATTCTATAATCGATGTCATTATCAGCTAAAGCAACATTGATACAATCAACATTCTTTTGCATAAAACTTTTACTATCTTCACATATAATTAAATTTAACACCGCGATTACCTCCAAATAAAATTATACCGCTCTATTATTAAAATTCAATGGTTTTGGTACAATATTTACCAAAAAATAAGGAAAAAAAGTTAATTTTGGTTATTTAATTACCAACTCCAATGCTTTTTCCAACTGATTATCATTTTCTTCTATTGGATTTTTATAATACTCTTCATCTAAAGAAACTTTATCTGTAGGTTCAATCCCAACATTGTTTATCCAATTACCATTTGGAGTTAACCAATTTTCAACAGTATATTTAATCATACTACCATCCTTTAGTTTTTTCACCTGTTGAACAGTTCCCTTACCAAACGTTTTTTCACCAACTATATAACCACCATAGCTTTCTTTAATAGCTCCAATCAAAATTTCAGAAGCTGAAGCACTATTTCCATTTGCCAATACTGCAATTGGATACTCTCTCTTTTGACTAGTTTTATCTTTATATACTTTTTTATTATCATCCTTTTGAATTTGATATATCTTACTACCTTTAGGAAGTAGCATATTTAAAATATCCGTTACCGTTGTCAAATATCCCCCACCATTATCTCTAACATCAATTATTAAGCTCTCAATACCTTCATCTTCCAACTTATCTAATTCCACCTTAAATTGTTTCGTAGCCACTGAAGTAAATAATGATATTTTAATATATCCAACCTTTTTTTCTTGAACCGTATGAATCCTTGAACTAACAACTGGAGTTTCAATCTTTTCCTTTTTTATTTCCAAAGAAACTTCCTTATCATCACGTAATACAATTACTGAAATCTTATCTTTAACTTGATACTTAATATATTCAGATAACTTTGTAACTCCCTCTGTTACCGCATCCTTACCATCAACACTTTTTAAATAATCTCCTACTTTAAGACCAGCTTTTTCAGATGGACTATCTTTGTATATATCTATAACTTTAATCTTTTCATCTACCTGCTGAATAGTACATCCAATTCCTTTATAAATACCACTAACAAGTTCATCAAAAGTATCTGCATCTTCACTATCAGAATAACTAGTGTAAACATCACCAACCCCACTAACCATTCCACTAATTGCATTATCAACTAGTTTATCTGAAGAAACATCACAATTATAATTTTCTCTAATAAGTTCATAAACATCGACAAATTTATTTAATTCTTTAGATATCTTAAAATAATTTCTTCCTCCAGTTATTATCATAAAAACCGAAAAGCATGCAAAAGCCCCAAGAACTAAAGAAACAATTGTAATTACAAAAACTTCTGAAAACGAATAACTATTTTTCTCATCACTAAATATATAAATAAATTTACCTAAAAACTGTCCAAATTTAGTTTTTTTAAATTTATCCATTTTTTTATTATGAATTTTCTTCTTTTCTTTTTTAATTTTTTCCTTTTCCTCTAAAATAATTCTTTTAGATTCCAATATTTTCATTTCCTCTTTACTACAATCTTTACCATCATCTTTTTTATTTCTAATCATGCTTATCTCCTTATATATGATCAACTAATGTAAGTCTATCACAATAAAATCAGTAAAACAAGAAAATTAAAAGAATTTACAAAGTTTTACATAAATAATTAAATAAATTTCATAATAAAAATGGTGAATTATATGCAAAATATTATTAATAAATTAAAAAAAGAAAGTAATTTCAACGACAATATTATATATCGAGAGAAAAAAATACTATTTAAAAAAATCTATATTATTTTTAATGAAACTCTTACTTCTTCAACAGATATTAGTGATTTTATTATTCGTAGTTTAAATCGAATAAATATACCACTATACCATAACATTTTAAATAAAATAAGTAATTTTAAATATAAAGAAATAAACACCTATTCTGATCTTTCATATTATTTAAATAGTGGATTTACCATAATTCTATATTCAAAAAATAAATATATTGCCCTAGAAACCAGAAAAGACTTAACTAGAGGAATAACATCACCCATCACCGAAAATACACCAAGAGGTCCCCTTGATTCCTTTACTGAAAATATTGAAAATAATATTGGTCTATTAAAAAGAAGAATAAAAAGTAATGACCTATGGTCAAAAAACTATGTCCTAGGAAGATATACCAAAACTAGTGTTTCACTTCTGTATATTAGCACTATTACCAAACCAGAACTAGTAGAAAAAATTGATAAACTATTAAAAAAAATCGACATTGATGGAATTATTGCTGCCGGTACAATCAGAAACCTCTTAGAAAAAGAAAACAAAAACTTTTTTCCAAACTCTATTAGTGCCGAAAAGCCATACACTGCTGTAAAATATCTTCTACAAGGAAATGTTATTATTTTAGTAGACAACGATCCATTTGCTATTATCTTACCTGCTACCCTAAATGATAATTTCATTTCTGAAGAAGATGATTATAACAAAAGTATCAACGTATCAATAACAAGAATTATTCGTTATTTAACATTTGGCATTACCCTATTAACACCAGGAATATATCTTGCACTAACTACCTATAATCAAGAAATAATTCCCATCGAACTATTAATAAGCATCGCCGCACAAAGAGAAAATGTTCCCTTCTCAACATTTACTGAATGTATCATTATGATCACTTCATTTGAAATATTAAGAGAAACCGATCTAAAACTCCCAAGTTTTGCCAGCTCCGCCATCTCTATCGTCGGTGCTCTCATTCTAGGAGAAGCCGCCGTTAGTGCCGGAATCGTTTCACCAATTATGATAATTGTTGTTGCCATAACCGCCATCTCTTCTCTTGACTTCTTCGAACCAGAATTTATTAACTCCTTAAGAATTTACCGAATAATCTTTATGATTGGCGCATCTATCTTAGGAATTTACGGTGTCCTTTTAATATTTATAGTTTTCTTAATAAATCTAGCTAGTTACAACTATTTAGGTATGCCATATCTAAGTCCATTTGCACCACCAAACCTCCAAAGATTAAAAAACAGTATTATAAAATTCCCTATAAGTAAAATCAAAAAAAGAAACCCCATTTTAACTAACAACATTACAAAAAATGTCACGGAGGAACCATATGAATAAAAAACTAATTATTATAATTTGCTTAACTTTTCTTTTAACTGGATGTTATGATTATAAAGAATTAAATACCCTTGCCGTCGTTAGTGCCACCGAAATAAATAAAATTGATGACACCTTTTACGTAACAGCACAAGTAATCACTCCACAAGCCCCAGATAAAACAGCCACCATTCAAGCCCCATTCATAATATACAACAGTTCCGGAAAAACGATTCAAGAAGCATATCGAAACATCGTTAACACATCCTCAAGATATCTCTATTCAAATCACCTTCAACTACTAATTATAAATGAAAAAATCGCCAAAGAAGACATAACTGAAATAATTGACTACTACATCAGAAATCCCGGAATAAGAACTGAATTCTATGTTCTAATCGGAAAAAGTGATAATATTTTAACAAACATTACCCCTATTGATGAAGTATCTTCCGCCAGTATCAAAAACAGTATTAACAACAATGCCAAATTTTTAGGAACAACCAGCAAAGTAACTTTTAACGAATTTGCCAATATGATTTTAAATCCTAACCTTGAAATAGTTCTACCATCGATAGAAATAATAGACGAACAACCCAAAGGAGAAAAATTAGAAAATACCGAAGAAACCAAAATTGATACCAAATATCAACTATCCGGATTGGCAATTTTCAAAAACAATCGACTATTAACTTATCTCAACAAAGAAGAAAGTCACAGTTATAACATTTTTAAAAATAACATTGATAATACCCTTATTACCTACGAATGTAAAAAAGACAAATATATAACCCTTGAAATAATTGCTAGCAAAGCCAAAGTAAAAATTAAAAACAATCAAGTAACCATTAACATCTCACTAACCGGAAACCTAAACGAAACCCATTGTCAAATTTCTCCAAACAACGAAGGAAGCATAAAAGAAATAACCAAAAAAATTGAAGAACATCTAAATAATAAAATTGCCTCTGATCTTACAGAAATAAAAAACACTTATAACTCAGATATTTTTGGATTCCTAGACTCTATCTACAAACACGACTACAAAACCTATGAAAAAATAAAATCATCCTGGTATGAAAAAACACTCAAAGATATATCCATAAAAGTAAATACTGATCTATTAATCATAGAAAAAGGAAACGCTCTGGAGGAAATAAATGAAAAAAATAAATAATTTAGAAATATCCGCCTTAGTAGCTATAATAACTATCACTATGTATTCAGGAATCAACATCAATCTTATTAAAAACTCCACCAGAACAAACTCCTGTATATCAATAATAATTTCTTACTTAATAGGAATTATTCCACTTATTTTATATCTTTACATATCCAAATATGAAGAAAAATTACCCTTAAAAGATAAAATTGCCAAACTATTTAATTCTGCTCATTATATTATTAATCCCGTATTAAATATAATATTAGCAATTATTGGCATTACCATTATTTATAACATAAGTAATTTCATTACTTCACAACTACTATATAGAACCCCTCAAATAATAATTGGTATTCTACTAACCATTCTAGTAATATACAACGTTACTAAAGGTATAAATACTATTACCAAAGTATCACTAATTATGACCTTCTTTAACATCTTTCTATTCTTAGTCAGTTTCTTTGCCCTAATAAAACACATAAACCTCGAAAATTTTCTACCAATCTTAAAAAATAATACCTCTTATATCCTTCCAAACGCTCTAAAATTAGCAAGCATCAATGCCCTTCCTCTAATTCTTCTTCTCTGTATCCCCAAAGAAAACACTGAAAAACCTGAAAAATATTCCAAATACATTATTCTAAGTTATATCATCTCCTCTCTCATCTCATTCCTAATATTCTTTGCCACCTATGGCACACTAGGAACATATCTCACAAATATATTTGAATACCCTGAATATATTGTCCTTAAAAAAGTTGTTTTATTTGGATTTCTAGAAAGAATTGAAAACATTGTTTCAAACCAATGGTTAGTAGGAGATTACATCTACTTAACAATTATCATCTATTACCTATCCACCTCATCTTGCCTTAGCAAAAAAATAAACAATAAATTTCTAAGTCTAAACATTGGAATAACCCTACTAATTCTATCAACAATTATTTTTAAAAGTAGCACCATCTTTAACAACTACATAAAAACATACTTTCCATACATAACAGCTTCCCTATTCATAATTTATCTTATTATTACCCTAAAAATATTTATTACTAAAAAAAATCATAGAATTTAATTAAAATATCTGTTATAATTTAATTGGTGATATTATGTTTAAAAAAAGAAAAGCTATTCTATTAATTCACGGTTTTGTCGGTGGCAACTACGACTATGGTTCATTTCCAAACGAATTAGAAGTATATAAAGACTTTGACGTTTTTACCTACACTCTACCAGGTCACGAAAAATTAATCGTTAGCGGTGTAAAATATCCCGCCTGGCTAGAAGAATCTATCAACCAAATAGAATTTCTATTAAAACATAACTATAAAGAAATATATGTAATCGGTCATAGTATGGGAGGTGTCATTGCAAGCCATTTAGCATCAATCTACCCCCAAATAAAAAAACTTGTTCTTGTAGCTCCTGCATTTAGATACTTCTATTTTAAAGATGGTAAAATAAACCTAACAAATATTGGAAATACCATAAAAAATTTCCCCGGCTTATTTAAGAATATGGGAACCGAAAAAGTCATTGAAAGAATAAGCAAAACCCCGATTACCACAATGCTAGAATTTGCAAAATTAGTTAGTGATCATCAACATGACATTGAAAAAGTATCATGTCCTATTTTAATAATTCGCGGACTTGAAGACAAAGTAGTCCCACCCGAATCAACAGAATTTGTCTATAACTCCGTAAAATCCACTTCAAATACTCTTATAAACATTAAAGATGTTACTCACGATTGCTTCAAAGGAAAAAGAAATAACGAAATAAAAGAAATTATTACCACTTTCCTAAGAAGCAAACCCAAAAACAAAAAAGAAATCATTAACCTTTAATGAATTTCTCTACAAACTCCCGAATCAGGACGATAAAAGCAATGATTTTTATACCTACCAGCAAATTGCTGTTCCCACCAAGTATTAGCACAAGTTGTTCCTAAAGCTGGAGCATAAAACCATAATGCATTAGTCGCCGGAAAATAATATTCTCCTCGCAAAACTCTCTTTGCCAGGAGTTTTTCTTTTTCTGTTGGATTACCAAAAAATAATGAACTACTCGTCCCAGAAAATCCTCCCGGACTCTGATATATCATTCTATATATAGAATTAATATCCTTAAACGTTAAACAACTAGCCAACACTCGATTAATTCCAACATTCCCAACCATCAACATCCCAAGATTTCCTTCCCCTAATGCTTCTGCCCTCATTAATCTTGCTAACAATTCTAATTCCTTATCATTATACTTTACTATCATTATCCCACCTAAAACATTATATGTTTTTTTATAAAAATAATGAATCCCCTTGATAATTTATCAAATTTATGTTAAATTATATATGCAGACCCATAGGGGATTAGTTAAATGGTATAATAATGGTCTCCAAAACCACTGTTGGGAGTTCGATTCTCTCATCCCCTGCCATATAGAATATCAAGCAACATTACAGTTGCTTTTTTATAAATAAGGAAGTGTAAAATGAATCTCCACATTAAAGCCTACAACCTCTTCTGGAGCCTATACCAAACAAACAACGAATTCAAAAAAATAATTGATGAAAACATAAAAACAGGTAAAATAAGATTTTTCAATGAAGAAGAATGGAGCAAAATTGAAAGTCAAAATTTCATTTCACCTAACCCCGAATTAAAAGATTTTACTGATATGTTCCTACTAGGATATAATATAGGTAATTGCATTGGTTGCAGTAGACAATTAAGTTACTCCTATAAAAATATTGACATTGTATCCGGAATATTACCAATGCTAAAAGGAACTTTAAATGCTGAACAAGAAGGTGGGCACGGTTGGCTAGAAACATATAAATATATAATTGATACCTCCCTTATGCTAGTAATAGATAAATCTTTAAAAGATACTATCGGATACATTGAAGAAAGAAGAATCACTGCCAACGAACTAGCAAACTCACCAACATACAAAGCCAGAAAAGAATTTGTCAACGATAAAAATCTTAAACAAAATAAAAGAAAATAAAAAGTAATGCTACTTTGATTACCACTTTATGGTAACATCAATTTTGCATTACTCTTTTTAATATTAATAATTTTCTGCCTTAATTTCCATATAACTCTGTGGATGTTTACACACTGGACAAATAGCCGGAGCATCCTTTCCAACAGTTATATGACCACAATTTCTACATATCCAAACCTTTTCTTCTCCCCTTTTAAAAACCAATTCATTTTCCATATTCTCAACAAGTTTTAAATATCTTTCCTCATGATGCTTCTCAATCTCTCCCACTTGTTGAAACAATCTTGCTATATCATTAAAGCCCTCTTCCTTTGCTGTTTCAGCAAATTCCTTATACATATCTGTCCATTCAAAACTCTCACCACTAGCAGCATCCTTTAAATTAGTTAACGTATCTGGAACATCTCCATTATGTAAAGCTTTAAACCATAATTTCGCATGTTCTTTCTCATTATTAGCAGTCTCCTCAAAAATAGCTGCTATTTGTTCATATCCTTCTTTCTTTGCTTTTGAAGCATAATACGTATATTTATTACGTGCCTGACTTTCGCCGGCAAATGCTGCCATTAAATTAGCTTCAGTCTTACTTCCTTTTAATTCCATAACTTCCTCCTTCAATATTATAAATAATAACTTTACACAATCAAAAGTATATCATTTTTTTTAAATATAATCAACATTATCTTATCAATTAATAAATCTTCATAATTACACACAAAAGAAGTATATTTCTATACCCCCTTTACCATTAATATTTGCCCTACTGATAACACATTATTAGACAAATTATTCAGTTTCTTTAGTTCATCAACAGTCGTATTATACTCCCTAGCTATTGAATATAAAGTATCTCCAGCTTTAACTACATGTGTTCTATCATCACTCTTAGGAATAATTAATTTCTGTCCTACTACCAACTTATTATCTGTAAGTTTATTAGCTTCTTTAATTTTATTGACAGAAACACCAAATTTCTTAGATATTGAATACAAGCTATCTCCCTTAGATACAACATATGTATTTACTAACGTTAATCCACTAGGAACATTAAGCAACTGCCCTATCGCCAATTCATTTGTATCTAAATTATTAATTGTCTTTAATTGTTTAACATCCGTATTATATTTTTTTGCTATACTATAAAGGGTATCACCTGCTTTAACCTGATAAATTTCTGAATCACCTATATCAACAGTTTTTGTTGGTATTTTCAAAATCTGTCCTATTGCTAACTTATTACTTGTTAAATTATTTAATTTTTTCAATTCACTAACAGAAGTATCTAACTTTTTAGCTATTGAATATAAGCTATCTCCTGCTATTACCGTATAAGTATCTGTTACCACCGACTCTGGAGGCACATAAGGTATATTTTTATATTCTAAAATTGCTTTTATCACAGCCTCACCTAATTCTTTATAATTATTTTTTAAAAATTCCAAATCTTCATTATTATCTATAAAACCATATTCCACTATTAAGGGTTCTAACTTACCAGTATTTCTAAGTATATAATAATAATCTTTCGTTGAATCAGAAGGTAATCTTCGTTGATATACTCTCCTAGTTGCTTGCCCTGTATCTCCTATATTATTAAGTATCATATTGGCTAATTTTGAATTATTTCTTAAAGCATAGATTACTTCAGCGCCTTCGCCACCTCCGGAGGTATCCTTGTTGTGGTTAAATAAAATAATATAATTAAATTTACTTTTGTACCACAAACTTCGAATTGTGGCACAAAAGTAAATACTATTTATAAACATTATTCTTACCTTTTTTACCATAGGGATTTCTTGGTGTAGTTGTTTCATCATATTGAAACTCTACATTAGAAATAATCCCATACTTAAATTTAATTGTAATCAACCTATTCTCATCGATTTCTATTCTATCTATCAAAGATAATAAGAGTTCTCTCTTAGGTTTCTTTAAATCTAAGAGTTTTTTTATCTGTTCAGTATAATCTGGAATGATGCTTAAGTTCTTTCTCTGTTCTTGCATACTTTCTTTAATGCTCTCAATTTCTATGTTAACCTTTTTCAACTCAAGTTCATGTGGTTTTACCATATCCATATAAGCAGCAGATGATACTATACCATTCATCTTATCTTCGTATAAACTATTCATAGTTTTTACTATCTGATCTTTTCTACTTTCTAGAGTTCTAATCTTAGTATAACCATCACTAGTTACCGCTTTCTCCCTTTTGACAATCTCTTGATTTAAATCTTTGGCATCAAACTGCTTTAAATACTTAGATAAAGTAATTTCAATCTTTACCTTTATCTGTTCCTCTAAATAATTATATGGAAAGAAATGTGAAGTGCATCTCTCCCTTCTTGGGTCTCTTGAATACCGATTGCAATTAACAGACCAGTAATCATGATTCTTCCTATAAGCTATAGTTAATCTATTACCACACTCCTTACAATATAGTAACCCATCAAACAAGCGAACAGGCCTTTTTGTTGTAGTCTTGTATGTTCTATTATTCGTTTTTTTCCTTTCTTGGATTAAGTTAAAAGATTCCTTAGAAACAAGTGGTTCGTGAGTATTTTCCACAACTACCCATAAACTTTCATCTAATGTAATCTTCTTTTTGGATTTATAACTTACCTTAGCTTGAGTATGCTGAACCATATCGCCTGTATAAATTCTATTGTTAATAATCTTCTTAACAGATGATATATTCCAATCATCTCTAAAAACTAGCCTTGATGAATATTTAGTACCCTTATATCCACTAGGGGTTATATATCCCTTATTATTAAGAGTAGTTGTTATATCAGATACACCAATACCTTGTTCAGCCATTTTAAATATTTCCTTAACAATTGGTGCTGTTTCTGGATTTGGTATAAGATGTCCTTTGTCCTCTGGATCCCTCATATATCCAAAACAAGGAGCACTACCTATAAACTTACCACTACTTCTCTTATTATTTAGAACATTTCTGATCTTAATAGAATTCTGTTTACTATAATAATCATTACATGCAACAATAAATGTAGAAGAGTCATTACTGGCTTGATTCTTAAAACTATCATAACCATCTAATATAGAAACAAATCTTACTTGATTTTCAGGAAAGAAATTCTCCATATAATATCCAGTCATTACATGATCTCTACCTAATCTTGATAGATCTTTTACAATTACCATATTAATTTTCTTCTTCTTAATATCTTCAATCAATTCTTTGAACTTAGGTCTATCAAAATCGGTTCCAGAGAATCCATCGTCTACATAATCACCAACAATTGTATAATTATTGAACTTGTTCAAATAATTAATATTGATATAATCAGTGATTACAGATCTTTGATTTATAACACTTTCACTTTCAGTTTCATACTTCTTATCTTTATCTTCTTGAGATAGTCTTATATAAATACCAATATTAAATTGGATATCCAACATGTAATTGTTAAACATTACTCCTCCTTCTCAATTACATATCGCTATATAGACTATTAAATAATACCATTTAATCTCAAAATAACAAACCTATTTAAGTAGATTCGTCACCTTTCATATTATTTAATTCTTCTATTAAGTATGAAAGTATTATTTCTTTTAATTTTTCTATATTCTCTGGACTCATAATTTAACCTCTTTCCTTAAATCTTATTCATTATATAAACCTATAATGAAATTAACTTATCACATTATTCCTAGATGGCAATCTGTACTCCGATGATTCAATGTGAGAACCAAACGGATCATTATAATCTTTAACTAGTACTAATTCAGCTTTCTTAATAAAAGACTGAATCTTTCGTTCATCAAATCTACTATCATAATAGAATACCTTTGGCTTATTTAACATCTTACTTTGACTCATATTTCTCTTGTTAGGAAAAACAGGAACATCAAAACATTTTACGATGTAATAAGCTTTCTTTCGAAATTCTATGTAATCCTTAATCTTTGAAGCTAGTGAAAAACCATACTCCCAATTGACTACATTGTATTGGTTATCACTCCTAGTATCTGCCTTCTTAAAAATAGGATCATCAATACTAAGTGAAGTAAACAAATGATAATGAACCTTCTTATCCCTCTTATGTCCCTTTTCCAGGACCTTTATAAACTCGAAGTCCTGATGATCCTGTCTAACTAGTTTCACCCACGAACGAAAAGCATTAGACACCCCTTCAAAATCATTAATGCCCGAAAAAGTCAAAGTAACAAAAGTTTTCAAAATATCTTCATTTGAAAAAGCTAACCTAACATACTTATCTCTCATATTCTTAGTATCATACGAGTATACTTTTATAACCTCACCAGTTCGAGCATCAAACCTTCTTACATAACCTATACCACTATACCTTGTGACAACAACATATCTTCCGCTTAATATAACTCTTGTGTCATATTCCCTATAAAATATCTTTTCTAATTCTGCTATTGTCAGAATTCTTCCATCATCGGTTTCGTAAGGGTTTACTCTATTTTTTGATATTCGTCTAAGCATATTATTATAATACTTGTACATATCATATTTCTGCATAAACCACCTCCATGTTGATATTGCATTGTTGTATGATGTATAGTGTGCTTAGTTCATTAGTACTAGTAGTAGTACTAGTAGTAGTACAAGTAATATATAGCTTTAGTATTTAAGAGAATACAGCATCAGTAGAATATTACTATCTCTCTATCTCTGTCTATATAAGGGAATATTTTCAGAACAAAAGCACACACATACAAACACACATATAACCTCAACAAACAGTTAAGGTACTAATATCAAGTAATATAATTAAATACGCTCATTCTCAAACTTGCCTTTATCAAAAGAACCTTCTGATAGTTTTTGATTTACTAAATCATTCATAGCAATCATATCTCTTGTATCTAAACAAAAGATAATAATTTGATTATTAATAAGCTTATTACATACTTCACGAAGGGAGTCTATATCTCTTGAAAGCTGAGATATACTATCCACAACAAGAACATCAATATTCAGAGTTTTGTTTTCTATACTTTCTAAAAGGGCATTCAAACCAAATCTATCTTTAGAATTTGATGTAAGGAAATACTCTGGTTCATAATTGTAATAGGATGCACCAGCAATATCTGAATACATTGCAACTAAATACCAATTAGTTTTATGATGTATAAAATATTCAATATTACCCATGCGTCCTCCCATATTAGTATCGTTTGAACTCAAAGTTCCTTTAATATCACCATATCCACCTCTAACATAAAATGCAGCTCTTAATCGTAACAATGTAAGCTTTGCAATATCCCCCATAGATTTTAAACTTTCATCTACCTCTGTTCTTCCAAATACTTTCTTTACATTCTTCTTTTTTGACATATCAATCAACTCCTTCTATAAAACGTCAAAAATTATTTAACTAATAACCTAAACCCTTGTCATTTTAAAAACTAATTCACTATTACATATAACCACATCCTTACTTAGGCGATAAAAAGGGCAGAAAAAGGGCAAAACCAAAGTGTAAAAACACCAAAAGCAAATCCAACCCCAAAAACACCACCCATAAGGTTATACGAAATCTGAAGCCTAACACGCGAAAAAAATAACAATTTCTTTAAAAAAGTGATAATTATTTAAAAACTGTTATTAAAAAAATCATAAAGAGCATTGTCGTAGCAGTTCCCTTGGATATACTCAGGTAACAAAAAAAGAGTTCATTATGAACTCTCCACTATACTCAAATATTTATAAATAGTCGGATAAGATAATTTTGTAACTCTAGCGAAAGCCATCTTATTCAAACTACCATTCTTATACTTTGGATAATACTGCATAAATATCTTTGGAATATCATCATAAGAAGTAGTAGGACGTCCCAACTTCTTACCATCTTTAACAGCTGTAGCTAATCCTAACTTAATTTGATGTACCTTCAACTTTGCTTCCATCTCGCCAAATACAGCATTAACTTTAAGCATACCTTCAATCATAGGATCTAAGCTACCATTTCTACAATCAATATCAATTGTTCCAACTATAAGTCTAAATCGTTTAGCAATAATTAAATCAATAATATCACATAAACCTCGTGTACTCCTGCACAAACGAGTAATATCAGTAACAATTAAAGTATCACCCTCAGCCATCTCATCAAACAACGAATTAAGAATCTTCCTATTATCCTTTCTTCCAGATATATACTCATATCTAATATTTAGAACATCTACACCTTTCTCTACTAATGCATTAATTTGATAAGTAACATCTTGTTTCGATTCGTTGGTGCTACAACGACAATATCCATAAACCTTATTCTCCATATCTAATCCTCCTAACATAATATATAAAAGAAAACGTCTCTTACATTTCATTTATATATATCACTCAAATTAGACAAAAAAACAACGTATTTCTATCCTTTTCATACTATAAACAAAATCAAATGATTACATTTATACCTTATTTTAGACCAAATAAAAAGAATAACAAGCAATAACACCTATTATCCAATTCTTATAATTACACCGAGTTAAATCCATACTATAAAGTGCCTACAGGTACCCAGCTAATAGTGAAGGTAGTGTCATTCTCCTCATACTTCAACTTTGTTATTCCATCAGTATCACCAGCAGTCTCTACTAAACAGAGTATTAATGGTATATCACTCTTAATCTTGTAATCATTATTATATTGAATAACTAATGAATTAACTCCATTTCTATATTGCAACCTGTCATAAATATTATCACCAAGCATTTGTTGTAAGAATAACTTATCAATTTCAATAGAACCTACACTAAAAAGGAAAACATGTTTAAATAGCGGATCATCTATTGCATCAACAACACTAGTTAAATTAATGTCTAACTTTTTCAGCTTACTGCAATGAATAAAGATACTCTCACCATTGTTAAACTTAACTTCAACACTTATAACATCTTTAAAATCTATATTATTAAAATCAGATTCATCCATAACGACTCCTTACCAACTATTTAAATATATAGAATCATATAAAAAAAGAAGAAAACTAATTTCTCCTTTAAAGTTTCATAATTACTTACCTGTAATACTAAAGAATTTATCAAAGAACTCTATTAACTTATCTAAAACCCTTTGTTTCTTCTTGGCTCTATCATTATCAACTGAGAATCTAGACATCTGCGGAAGTATATTGACAACCTCTGTACCATTTTCTTCAATATTACCTCGATCAAATGACTTTCTTATAAACTCATAAGTCTCATCACTCTTAAGATTTTCTTCTTCGATAATCTTATCGAGTTCTTCCTTCTTCTTAGAATTCATAAATGTTTCGAAATCCCTGTATACATCTGAATCTTGATTCAACGAATCAATGAATTGATCAATTAAATCTTTCTTATTACGTAACTCTGGACTTGCTAAGATAGCCTTGTTAATCTTAAGTAATAATTCCTTATCTTCCATATTGCTTTCATGATACTTCTTAACTAGGTTCAAGATATAATCTATATTAATATCAATTGTCTTAATAAGTTCCATCTCAAATTCTATATCTTCAGTTATATCTACAGCTTCAACTTTTCTTCGTTTTTCAAACTCATCATGTATGTCTTGGTACATACTATGATAGTCTTGAATATCTCTTGGTACTAGTATCTCATTACCAGTAAATTCATCAAAAGAAGATAAAATATTAGTTACCTTAAGAATAGCACTATATAGTCTTACAAACTCCTTCTGCTCTTGTTCACTATAAATAGGAACACCTGCAGGATATTTACTAATGAGTTCTTCTACAAGTTGCTTATACCCACGAACCTCTTTACCTTTATCGTCAGCATAACCATAATAATAGTCATCATAAGACTTAAGCAAAACAACACCACAAGCATCCTTATCACCAAACAAACCTAGAGCTTCATTAAGTCTTTCTTCTAAGTTTCTAAAAGAAACTATATTACCAGCAACTTTAATAGAATTAAGAATTCTATTCGTTCTAGAAAAAGCTTGAATAAGGCCATGATACTTAAGGTTCTTATCAACCCATAAAGTATTAAGAGTTTTAGCATCAAATCCGGTTAAGAACATATTAGCAACAATTAATAAATCAATCTCTTTATTCTTCATTCTTAAAGAAACATCTTTGTAATAATTTTGGAATTTTTCTGATGAGGTATCATAACTAGTACCAAACATCTTGTTATAATCATCAATAGCACTATCTAGAAAATCTCTATCAGACTGATTAAGATTATCAGTAGATTCACTATTCTCATCAAATAAGCCGTCATCTATAGCATCATTAACACCAAAGCTATAAATAAGAGCAATCTTCAAATCATTAGGTTGTTTTTTGAATTCTTCATAATACTTCTTTGCCATATTTATATTAGCAACAGCAAAAATAGAGTTAAATCCATTAAGACTGCGAGCAACCTTAATCTCTTTACTATTATTACCCTTAGCAATCTCAGAAACATTATCAATTGCTTTAAACATATAATTACCAGCTTTAGTCTTATTATCAAAGTTCTTGATTATATAATCAGTAATCAATGCTATTCTAATTTTATTATCAAATGCTTTCTCTATATCAATAGCATAAACCTTTTCGTCTCTAACATCTTCTTTAATATCTACCTTACCAACATAATCATATTTAAAAGGTAATACGTTCTTATCCTTAATAGCATCAACTATAGTATAAGTATGAAGTTTCTCACCGAAAGTCTGATCAGTAGTTTGAACTAATCCTCCTAGACTTCTTGCATTCTCCTTAAATATAGGTGTACCAGTAAATCCAAATATAAAGTACTTATTAAATTTCTTAATAATAATCTTATGCATGTCGCCAAATTGGCTACGATGACATTCATCAAATATAAATACCACATTACTATTATAAATAGGATGATCATTATTTTTCTTAACAAATTGAGTCAACTTTTGAATAGTAGTAATAATGATTCTAGCATTAGGATCATTAAGTTGCTTCTCTAAAACTTTTGTGGATGTATTAGAGTTAGCAGCACCTTTCTCAAAAGTATCATATTCTTTCATTGTTTGATAGTCCAAATCTTTTCTATCAACTACAAACAATACTTTATCTATATAATGCAAGTTAGTAGCAAGTTGAGCAGTCTTGAATGACGTAAGAGTTTTTCCAGAACCAGTTGTATGCCAAACATAACCACCAGCTTGTACACTTCCTGCCCACTTATAATTGTTAGCAATCTCTATCTTATTAAGTATCTTTTCAGTTGCAACTATTTGATATGGTCTCATAACCATCAATTCTTCATTAGAAGTAAATACACAATACTTAGTTAGAATATTAAGTAGAGTATGCTTGCTGCAGAAGGTTTTAGCAAAATCTATTAAATCAATAATAGTATTATTCTTTTGGTCAGCCCAATAAGAAGTAAACTCAAATGTATTAGAAGACTTAATATTATTACTCTTATTCTTGATATGAAGATTTCTAGTTGTATTGGAATAATACTTAGTATAAGTACCATTACTAATTATAAAAACTTGAACATATTCATATAAACCAGAGTTAGCCCAGAATGAATCTCTTTGATATCTGTCAATCTGATTAAAAGCTTCTCTTAAAGTCTTACCTCTACGCTTAAGTTCTACATGAACTAAAGGTAAACCATTAACTAAAATAGTTACATCATATCTATTATCTCTAGAACCGTTATTAACATACTGATTAATTACCTGTAGCTTATTGTTATGAATATTATCTTTATCAATTAATCTAATATTTTTAATACTGCCATCATCTAATGTAATATTTTTAATATAATCCTTTTGGATAGTTCTTGTCTTCTCAACAATACCATCATTCTTATTTGCAATATGATTATTAAATAATTGTAACCATTCCTTATCAGTAAAAGTATAATGATTTAGTTCTTCCAACTTAGTTCTAAGATTAGAAATAAGCTCATCTTCACTATTGAAAGTAAGATATTCATATCCTTGCTCTTGAAGTGTCTGAATAAACTCTTGCTCAAGTTGATCTTCACTTTGATAACTTGTATTCTTTCTAACTAATCCTTCATAAAAAGATACAACAGTAGATCCATTGTTCTCGGAAATCAATCCAACTTCTTTATTCACAAGACACCTCCTCAAAACTTAATAACTTATTTCTATAATACTCATATTGTTTTCTTCTGGCTTCTATCTCAGCAGGTAATCCAACCGAAATATCATTTACAAGTTTATTAAACTTATCTAAAATGTTAACAATTTTTTGCTGTTCTTCTAAAGGAGGAACAAAAATAGTAAATTCCTTCATCCAAGTTGCATTCAAGTTAGCTTTAGGTGCATTCTTGGTTTTGGCCTTAACTTGATTCATAAACATATCACTAGACATCCAATGTCTTAAATATCTATTAAATAAAATATTATTGTTTTTTACTCTTGCAAAACCAACACTAACGAAAATACATATATCTTCATCTAAATCATAAATTACTGGATGCCCTAAATTAGAACCAACACGAACGTAAAGAACATCACCTTTCTTAGGTTTAGCATTTGATGTGCAATTGTCAAATTCCTCCTTAGTTATATACTTGACATTACTTAAATTCAAATAATCTTTTGAAATATTTAAAGAAGATATAAACTTAATCCCTGAATCAACATAATTTGGTGTATATGTTAATCCTAAATACAAATCAACTAAATCTTTCAATTTATATTCAGTAGCAGTTTTGGTGTTTAACAATTTTCCACGCCAAAACTCGTATTGACTCTTTCTCGCTTCTAGCTCCGCTTCTAGCTCCGCTTCTAGCTCCGCTTCTAGCTTACCAAATTTATCAAGAATTTTAACTATTTCTTCTTGTACCTCTAATGGGGGTATAGGTATTGCAAACTGACTAAAAGTTTGAATCCATTGTCTTGAATGTTCCTTTGGATGATAATCAATATTACTAATGCAATAATATATGTATTTAAAATCATCACTTGTTTTAGGTACCAATATTTTCATCGCTGAAGATTTAACCTTAAATTTAAAATCAACCCAATGATTAGATGTTGTAAAATCATCAAATATAATTACTGGTTTATCTTTACTGGCATAATAGACACCTTCTTGTTCATCAGTAAAACCTAATATAAATGTCTGTCCTGCAGTTAAAACAGGAATATCATATTTGTTATTATAATTAGTACTCTTAACAATGTACTTTGATGGTTGAATATAATCAACTAAATCTTCCAACTTTTTGTACTGAGCACCATTAGGACATAATGTTTTAATTAAATTGTTAATCCTACTCATGGTAATCAAACTCCAATTCTTGAATTATTGAATCTAACTCTTTTCTTACTTGGGATTGTTTTGCAACTATATCTTGAATATTCTTATTAATCTCAACAATATCTATTTCTACTTCTTCAATAGCTGTTTTTAAAAATGTACCAACTGAAATAGTTACATCTTTGTCTTTCAATATTTCTTCATTAGAAACAAGAATCGACTTACCTTCAACATTAGTCCTATTCTTCAATAGTTCTAAAATATTATTTATATTATCATCTGTTAACTTATTCTTCTTACCCGGTTTAATAAACTCATCAGAAGCATCTACAAACAAAATACTATTATCCTTCTTATTCTTCTTCAAAACAATTATACATGTAGCTATTGAAGGTCCAAAAAATAAATTCTCTGGTAACTGAATTATAGTATCAATAAAATTATTTTCTACTAGATATCTTCTAATTCCAGGTTCTCCTTTTTCATTAGAACGATAAAGGACACCAGGAAACTCAACTATTGCTGCAGTACCTTTAGCACTTAACCAAGATAACATATGCATTGTGAAAGCTAAGTCTGCTTTAGATTCAGGTGCAAGAATACCTGCAGGTGCAAATCTCTCATCATTGATAAGCAAAGGATTAGATTTACCCTCCCACTTAATAGAGTATGGAGGATTCGATACTATAGCATCGAATGGTTCATAATCCCAATGCTTAGGTTCAGTTAAAGTATTACCTCTGGCAATATTAAATTTGTTATAGTTGATATCATGTAAAAACATATTAATTCTAGCTAAGTTGTAAGTGGTAAGATTGACTTCTTGTCCATAAAAACCATCCTTAACATTCTCCTTACCAAGTATCTTAGCAAACTTAAGTAATAAACCACCAGAACCGCAACAAGGATCATATACTTTATTAACTTCAGTTTTATCCATTAAAGTTATTCTAGCTAGTAACTCTCCAACTTCTTGTGGTGTAAAAAACTCTCCACCAGATTTACCCGCATTAGAAGCATACATGGTCATCAAATACTCATAAGCATCACCAAAAACATCAATAGTATTATCTTGATAATTTCCTAAAGGTAAGTCACCAATAGAATCAATAATCTTAACTAGCTTATCATTACGTTCCTTAACAGTATTACCTAACTTGTTACTATTAACATCAATATCATCAAATAATCCCTTCATATCATCTTCTGAATCAGTACCTTTGGCAGAATTCTCAATATTGTTAAAAACATTATTTAAAGTAACATTAAGGTCAACATCACTCTTGGCTTTTTTTCTTACATTACAAAACAATTCACTAGGTAGTATATAAAAACCTTTCTCTCTTAAAGTCTCATTTCTACCATACTCAGCTTGTTCATCAGATAGCTTTGCATAATCAAAATTATTATCTGGCTCTAACTTGTTAATGTAGTTAGTTAAATTCTCTGAAATAAATCTATAAAACAAGAATCCAAGTACATATTGCTTAAAATCCCAACCATCTACAGATCCTCTTAAATCATTAGCTATCTTCCATATAGCTTTGTGTAATTCGTCTCTTTCATACTCCTTCTTATTATTCATGAACATCTACCTCCAAAAGCATCTAATACCATTATACACTATATCGACAAAAATTGATATTCTATAGCACAAAAAAACACGTTAAAATCGAACGTGTCAGTTCTTTCAAACATGGTTAAGCAAATCATACCAGAATGAAGAAATAGCCAAAATTGAGCCACTTATTCCCCAAATGTAGACTCAATCTATTTTCTCAAAATCTAGTGGTTCTTCACTAGTCACTCTTAAATGATACTTCTTAGCTAAAACGGCTGTAACTTTACTTTTCAAAGATTCATAATCATATTTGATATTAAACACATCCGCAGCGGAATTAATATGAATCTTGTATGCAGTGCTAAATAATGCTTTCATTTGTACTCCTGTAGCAAGATAGAAAGCTATATACTCTGGCAAAATATCATTATGTAAATAATTATGACATATATCATCAAAAGGTTCTATAAGACTAGAAAATTCTTCAGCAGTTATATCTTTACCATTTTCATTTCTAAACATAATTAATACCCATTATACAAAGTACCTAAGGTACTTCTTTTTAGAATTGTAGGTCTTGAACATCTTGTTATAATCAGCAATTCTAGACTCAACATATTTTGTCTTGTATTCTTCAATATTTTTCTTTCTATTTCTAATTGGATTATCTGCTTTAGTAAAATAATCTAACCTTGCGTCAATATCATCAAATAGTTCCAAAACATTGCCTCTACCTCTTTGGCAGAAAGCTATATTAGATATAAATTGCAATATCTTACGACTCTCATCTAAATTATACTCTCTAACACTCTTAATTCGAATATCTAGCGTTGTTAATTCTTCTTGAATAGAAGGAACATACTTAGCATTACGAATAAAACTAGAAATGATAAGCTTGTAAACCAGCTCTTCTAATTTTTCATCTGATGAATCAGTAGGTGTATAACTCAAAAGTTCTTTAAGTTCTTGTTCGCTGTTTCTAATAATCTCAATAACACACATTTGAAATGGGGGAACATTAAAAAAGTTAGTTTTCATGCACTTAAGAAACTTGTTCATATTTGATATAAATTGTGAAGCAGAAATCATACCTTCTGTAGGATCAATATCAAAAGAAAAAGTTCTCTCATCAATTCGTTCAATCTCATTCATTAAACTTCTAGTAGATAGTAAAGTAAATAAAACATTATCATACAAACGGCTTTGCTGTAGTAAAATATATCTAAGTATCTCTACCTTAGTCTCAGTTTTCAAAAATATCACCATCCTCATACTTGTTATAACGTAATAATCAGAGTTTGGGAGCTTGCTTTGTGAAAAAAATCGTAAATTCATGGTATAATATCAGTAAGAAAAAGCATTAGAAGGAGGATGATAGAATGAATCAAAACAAACAAAATCTCTACAGTACCCTATGGAAGATAATCGACAAACTTCAAGGAGCTACAGACGCATGGTCATTCAAATATTATCCAATAATTCTACTATTCTATCGTTTCTTATCTACTAACCTAATAAACTATGTAAAAGAAACATTTAAAATCAACTATCTTAATCTTTCAGACAATGAAAGCTTAGCAATAAAGCAAAAAACAATTGCTGATAATGATTTCTTCATATTACCAAGCAAGTTATTTCAAAACGTTATAAAAACAGATATTAATAGTCAATATTTAAACGTAATCTTGGATAGTATATTCAACGAAATAGAAACATCATCTAAGTACAAACTAACTGGTATATTTAGAGAATTTGATGCCAAAAGTAACGTGTTAGGAGAAACAGATTCTGAAAGAAGTGACAAATTAGCTCAATTATTACTATGTATTAAAAATCTTAAACAAGATAATATCAAAGATACTGAATATGATACATTTGGAAACATATATGAATTCTTAATAAATAACTACGCTAGAACCTCTGGAAGACTTGGTGGTGTATATTTTACGCCTAATACTCTTAGTGCACTATTAAGTAAAATAGCTAATTCATACATTGACAGCCCTAAAAATATATATGATCCTACTTGTGGAACAGGTTCCCTACTATTGGAATACATCAAGCGAAATTCTAATGTTGAAGTATATGGGCAAGAAATATCACCTAACTCATATAATCTATGTAAAATGAATATGATACTCCATAATGTTAAAGATTATAATCTGACACTAGGGGACACATTAGCAAAGCCTATATCCATTTATGAAAACAAATTCGATATTATATTGTCAAATCCTCCATTCAGAACAAAATGGGATAGCAGTTCCATAAGCAATGAAGATAAACGATTCAATAAACTATCCACTCTTCCACCACAAGATAAAGCTGACTATGCATTTATACTGCATTCACTTTATACATTGAATGAAAATGGTGTGGCAACAATTGTTATATCACCAGGTATACTAAATAGAGGGCATGAAGAAAAAATAATAAGAGAATATCTTGTTAAAAAGAACTTAATAGATACTATAATATTACTTCCTAGTAACCTATTTTATGGAACATCAATTAATGTCTGCATAATGACACTAAGAAAAAAGAAAAAAGACAATAACATCCTATTTATTGATGCAACATCAGAATATGTTAAGAACTACAAAAGAAATGAATTAAGCAAAAATAACATAGATAACATTCTAACTCTTGTTAAGGAAAGAAAAACATTCAATGGGAAGTCTTACCTAGCATCAGCTAATGAAATAATGGATAATTCATATAATCTCTCAATAACATCATATGTTAAAACAAGTAGCCCATTACCGTTAGTATCATCTGAGAAAATAGTTGAACCATTAGAAAGCATAACAACTCAAAAACTGGAATTATTAAACGAGTTGAATAATCACACTAAAGATATTGATTATTTCATCAATAAGAACCTAAATAATAGTAAAAAAATAATCCCACTAAACAATATAGCACACTCAATAAGAACAGGACTGAATCCCCGTGATTACTTTAATCTTATAGATGATGGCCCCTACTACTATATAACCCCAAAAGAGATTATAGATCAAACAATCGTTACAACACCTCAAACAAAGAAAGTTGATGCAGATGCTAAAAAGCGTATCAATGGTTACTCACACTTTGAAGTTGGCGATGTTCTATTTTCACTATCAGGAGACGAAATTAAAACTGCTATAGTTAAAGAGAAACACAAGGGCTATGACATTAATGAATCTATTTACATTATTAAACCAAATCTTGATTTAATCAATCCAAAATACCTTATATATTTACTAGAATCAAACTATATTAGAGAACAGATAAATCAAAATCTATGTTATGGGAAGATTAAAAAGATAGGTATCAAAAAGTTTAGAGAATTATCTATTCCAGATATACCAAAAGATGTACAAAATCAAATTAGTGAAAAACTAGATAAACTAAAAGCAATTAAACTGCAATTAGAAAAACTACATGCTAAAGAGGGAGAATTAATAATAAACAAGTATCAATATTATAAAAACAAACTTTTTGAATCAACCAAAAATAATAGATGACAAAACCATCTATTATTTTTTTACCGACTACTTATAAAACGACTCCGAATAATTGCAGTAATAAAACCAACTATAACAAAACTACAACATAATACTGATATTATAATTATATGACTAATAATAAATTTAGTAATTTCTATAACTGTACAACAAACAAACCAAAGTAAGAAGAAAGTTACAAATCTAATTATCCAGTGCAATATAGAGCCAACTTCTCCAAATAAACCAATATCCCCAACTATTTTGAAAGCTACCTTGAATGCAATAATTCCAATTAATCCTATAATAATAGAATTTACAAAATAATTATTTGATATAGTTAAAGGAGAAGTTAGTAATTCAAAAATCATCTTTTTCAATTACGTTCTCCTTTCACAAACTATATATGTTATCTTGTATGAGCAGCTGGGCAACAATATGCACACCCATCAATCCTAAAAGTTGGATGTTTCATTCTTGCATATCTAACAGCTTCCATCTCATTACTAAATGCTCCTAACAATTCAAAATTATAACCTGATTTAAACATATAGTAATAATAGCATGACTCTTTATGTACTTCATGATCACCATTTGATTGTGAATTAAGATTTAGGTAATAATTTACCATTTATTTCACTCCTCTCTCGAGGCATTTCTTTTGCATCTTTTTAAAACTTGTGGTATAATATTGTTGTTAGTCAAATATTATATTTGTTCATGGGGTGTGCAAACGCCTCTTTTTTTGGTCTTACGTCAACCAAACTGCCAATATATTCTAACCTAAGCTTAATGTATTTTTACTAAATAATGCTAGTAATTGTTCTTCATATGGTTTATAGTATCTTCCACTATAATGTAACCACTTGTTATAATAAACTAATGCATAATATGCCGCCTCATAACTTACATCAAATGTTTCTGAGATTTCCTCTGGTGTTGTAAGTTTCAATTTGTGGACAAGCACTGGTGGAACAAGTGCATACTTAGCAAAAAACTTAACCTCTTTCTCTGCTAATTCACTATCTTCAGTGTGATCTAATACTATGTGTCCAATTTCATGTAGCATTGTATTATTAATTCTGCCAAATTGCTTATCATCATTATAGAAGATATACCACTTATCTCCTTTTCTAATTGAAAATCCATCTTCACTTTCTTTGAAACATAATTTCCTTGTTTCACCTGTCTTTGATGAATATGGAATAACTTTGATTCCCATTTTACTAGCTATTTCAAAACCACTTATAGGAACACAGTTGATATTATACTGTTCAAATAGACCAACAACTTCCATTTTAATTTCTTCACATCTATCATCCGATAATCGTATCATAATTATTCCTCCTCAAACAAAGCATTTATTAAGGCTTTTTTATCTGCATCACTCATTTTAGAAGAGTTTCTGGCAATCAATCTTATCGTTTTAGCACTATCAAACTCATCATTTTCTATTCCTAATAAATAATCAGAAGTTGTATGCAATGCTGTAGCAATATTAGCTAGAACATCTGATTTTGGTGTTCTATCTCCCTTGATTATTCGTGATACAATTGATTCATCAACACCAATTCTATTTGCTAAATCTCTTTGTGACATATTGCTATTTTCCAATACTTTCTCAATTCTTTTTCCAATCTCCATATTAAACTCCTTCTCTTCTAACAAATCCATCATATCATTAGTTTGCTATTTTGTCAAGTTAACTTGCAAAAAAAGAAGAGAAATTTAATCTCTTCTTACTTTTTTCTAAAATTAACATCATAAAAGTAATATATTTTCTTACATTGATTACAAATAATTCCTATAAAATCCAATCCATCAATCTTAAAACCGTCACCTTTTAATATTAGTATATCAGAGCTTTTACACACAGGACAATTTATATGTTCTCCATAGGACACACTCTGGCTAAACATCTTACTAGATATCTCATAACCGTCTCGTTTATGAATGTTAAGATTCTTAATATACTCATCATCAACTAATACACTCAAATCATCATAAGTAGTATTGTCTTTAACTACTCGTTTTAAATAGTCATATCCTCCATCAATAGAAACCATACCACAAGAACAAGTTTTAAAGTCGTGAATATCAGTTGACTCGATAATATCCTTACAATGGTCACATTTAACCTCATTTTTTACTATATGCTTCATCAAATTCTCCATTTCTTGTCCATATAAGCGATATGTTATATCATTCATTTCCCCTATTATAAGGGATTTTAATTTAACATATGTAAGAGTACCTCCCCACCTCCTGCATTCAAGTGATTAGAAATAAGCACCACATTCGCATCATTCCCCAAAAAAGACATAATCTTTCTAACCCTATCAGTAGGCTCTAACGTCATATCAACATCCCTAGTTATATAAACTGGCACCCCTAACTCCTTAAGCCTATCATAAATATATCTACTAATAAGCAAATTATATTCTTTCTCTAACAAATTACTCCCTCTAGCACCACTATCAATACCTCCATGTCCCGGATCAATAATCACACCATCTAATTTTCTTACACCATCCATTAATATCACTCCTCATAATAATTTATGAAATAAGAAAAAAATGGTTAAATATAATTAATAATAAATTAAATATTTTTACTTTTGATCATTCATAACCATTTAATCAAAATATTCTTTCGTATAACTAACACCAAACTTACTCGGAGTAAAATATTTAACCACCCCATTATCATTCACCGCAAAAATATGCAGACACAAAACCTCTGCTACCTCCCTTGGAATCCTTCTTAATGCCACCTGAGCAGATTCCCAGTATAAACCAAGCCCATACTTATACGCATGATTTATCCCATTAATTTTTTTATCATTCTTTGATAAAGTATACCTCTTAACATTAATTCTAGTAACTATCTGCCCCAAAGCATTAAGCCAACACTCTTTATTAACAGACTTTGCTGATTTAGCATATGATCTCCCTTTACACTCAATGAAAAAATACTCACTATTCCTCTTCCCACCAACCAATTTAATATCCACGCCATGGGTATGCAAATCAGCCTTAACTGTTTTTTCATGATGCCAATTACCATTCTCCTTATTCTCCATAAATGATATTACCCTATCAACAATATAATTCTCCGTCATTTTTTCTTCAATCATAAATTCCTCCAAACAGCAAATTTAAAGATTTTCTAGCACTATCTTAAAATAATTTCCTAACATACATTTTCATCTAAAAAGGCAAAACACTTAATTTTATTTGCTTTAAAATATACTATCACTATTTAATAAAACATTACCAATTACCCTTCAACATCACATAATCTAAAGAACATAAAAAGTAAACTAAATCTATTAATTACAAGCCCATATAAACCTAAGATTTTTACTATCATATCACTAAATATACTAATCGTCAATTTTATCTAAATCACTAATTATTCGAAGAATGTCATTGCCATATAATTGTGCCTTTTTATCACCAATACCATGAATTTTCACCAAATCTTCAATTGATTTAGGTTTCATATCAATTATTCTATACATAGTAGCATCATTAAAAATATAATATGGCTTAAAATTCAATTCCCTTGATTTTTTGAGTCTATACTCCCTAAGTTTATCCCTTAACTTATCTTCTTTTTCATTTACTTCATACACAAGCTTACCACTTTTATCAACATCTTCGTCATAATCATTCAAAGTAACCGTTTCATCATCTAAACCAAACTCTACCGAAGTAATCATCTCAGTTTCAACACTATCATTATCAATAGCATTATCTAAACCCTCTTCATTAACTGAAAGAGCTAACAATCTATCTGCAGAATTCTTAATATCTTCCCCACTATAAACATAATTATCAGAATGCTCTTCAATATTCTTGATATATTCAACTAACTTATCTGCTCTAACAACCCTTGATCTTATATTACGTGGAGCCATCGCATCACTAATAACTGTCTCATCATTTACTAAAACGACTATTCCATGATATATATTATTAAAAACTCGATTGACAATAAGTTTACCAAAAAAACTATTTTTATCATTTACATATTCCCTAATTAGTCCAATATGCCTATCAACCTGTGTAACTGGATTATATATTGCCTTTTTATTATTACCAGACACTCTATAAAAATTTCCATTTCTGTCAATCGACATATTTCCATATAAATTTTTACACTCAATAATGTAATAATTTTTACACGTAATGACAACAAAATCTATTTGAGCCTTATAACCCTTATATTCCAAATTTAAATCATGCAAAATATACATTGGAATATGACTATTCATAAGTTCAAATATTATCTTCTTCTCTCCAACTAACCCTCTTTTATATTTTCTTATACCCATCATTATTTTCTTTTTATCTAAAGAATTAGCAGTTTCAAGTTTCTTCTCTAAAAACTTTATCTTCTTTTCTAAAGTATCACCATCACTATATAATATTGTATCTTTAAATTTATTAAAAATATTTATCATAGAAACTTCCTCACTTCCAGAAACAATTATAACAAAATTATTCTTTTATTACAAAACTTACTCTATTATCACATTTCGCTACCCAATATTAACAAAAGGCTTATTTTTCATCATAAATTAAACAAAATATAAACAAAAATATTCGTGGCAAACCACCACATCCATAAATTTTAATACCCTCATAAAAAAATAACCTTATATCTATAAAACTTATATATAACCATCATTCACTTAAATTAATTTTATTCCTATATTAACCTAACATAACAAATTACTAAAAAGTACTAACCACCACTAAATAATAATCTTCTAATTAAAATAATACTTATTATAAAAAAACTCCCATAATAAAAAACTTTCCGCTGTTCATATCAATCAACTATAACACCGTGAAAGTTTTATAAAATTAATTATTATCTCTAAATCTTTTTAATATCTATTAACTTATCGCCATCAATTGTTAATTTAAATCCCTCTAAATAATTCCACTTACCATCAAATATAACCTTTCCCTTATACATATAATTACCATTCCACTCAATATCACACCATTTTTTTAATAAAAACATCATCGCAGTTTCGTGAGATATTATAACAATCTTTCTATTTCTAAGCTTACCAACAATATCCATTAAAGATCTTTCCATTCTCTCCCTTACTTCTGCCTGCGATTCGCCAAAACCAACCTTATAATTCTCATCATTAAATTGATTCTCTTCAAACGTTCTAGATAACTCATCCCAAGATTCTACACCGTGAACCCTCTCATTAAAACCCTCATCTATATTTACTTTTAAACCATTAACATAAGCAAAATACTTAGCTGTTGATACAGCCTTAACATAATTAGAAGACCACACACCATCTATTTCCATAAAATCATTTCTCATTGCCAAATTCAAAGCCATTCTTTCACCGTTAACACTAAGTGGCTGCCTCTGGTTTTCTAAAAGAATTCCTCTTAAAGCTACATTCTGAATCTTATAATCCTTTAATGGTTCACTATGTCTTATTAAATATACTACTGTCTTTATCAAAATTAACACCTTCCCCTTATTTATACCGTCTCTATTATCTAAATTATATCAAAATTATTAACAAAAGAAAAGAGTTCTTTCAATTTCTTGAAAAACTCTTGTATTTACTAACTAGCATTCTTTCCTAAAGTAACACTAATACTTTGTTCCTTACCATTACGATTAACTGTTAACTTAATCTTATCTCCTACATTATATTTGTATAATTCATATCTAAACTCTGCTAAATTACCTGTTTTTGTATCATTTATCTTTGTAATAATGTCGCCTTTCTTTAATCCACCATTATCTGCTGGAGTATCTTTTTCAACAGAAACAACGGCAACACCTTCATTAACACCTTCTGGAACTACTATTCTATTTTGCCACAAATAATATTCTTCAGTAATATCAAGCATACTAATTCCCAAATATGGTCTAGATATTTGTCCACCTTCCTCAATTAAATTAGCATATTTAAGTGCATCCTCAATTGGAATAGCAAATCCCATTCCTTCTACCTCATCTTGAACTATTTTTAGAGAAATAATTCCAATTACTTTACCAGAAACATCACACAATGGTCCACCACTATTACCAGGATTTACTGCAGCATCTATTTGAATAACCTTCATATAATAATCAGATGAATTTCCAGTAATATTAACTGCCACCATTCTCTCTTTACCAGACAAAATTCCTTTTGTTACCGTTCCCTTATAAGTAATTCCCATCGGAGAACCCACTGTAAAGATTGTATCCCCTAATTTAAGTGAATCATTTTCTCCTATTTCAACAGTCTTATAATTATTATCTTTAATTGTTAAAACAGCAATATCCGCATATTTATCTCCACCAACAATCGTCGCAGTTATTCTCTCACTACTATCATTAAATTCTACTGCTACACTATCAGCACTATCAATAACATGATTATTAGTCATAATATAGGCTTTTCCACCTTTAGTTTTATAAATAAAACCTGTTCCTGTAGATATTTGTTTTCCTTTAGCAGAAGCTACTACTACCACCGTAGAGACGTACACCTTATCAACAGAACTAGATATACTATTTTCAACCAATTCACTAGTAGTAATATTTTTAACAACGCTCTGAACACTAACAGTTTGACTAATCAAATATGCTCCAGCCATTCCACAAATAAAAGAAATTAAAATACTAAAAACAATAATTAAACCATTATTTCCATTATTTTTCTTATCTCTTCTTTTATTTATCTTTTCACTATCAATAACTTTCTTCTCTTTCAAAGCATCTTTTCCCTCATTATCATTTTCTATATCCTTAATAATATCCTTATCCATATAATTCTTCCTTTCATCCTAAAATTACATATCTATAATATTCATATAATTCTTAGGTATACCCATCGTATCTAATATCTTTTCCGAAGGAATTGAATCTATCTCTGCATCCAACTTCGCAAATTCATATTCAAATTCTTTAATCATTAATCTAAATTCATCATCTTCTAACATAAACTTAAAAATAATAATCACTGAAAATATATCATTTTTTCCATAAATATATTCATCATCCATTTTAAATATATTAAGTTTTTTATGATATTCCGTATCTGGTATAACTCTTTCTGTCTTATGATCAAATACAATATCCTCATGTGCACACAAATTACGATAATTAGACAATATCGGTAAAAAATCCTCCAAATACTCTACTGAAATATTAAAAATTGAAGCTATTTCTAACTTATCTTCATCCTTAAGTATTGTAAATAATTCACATACCATTCCAAAAGATAAAACCTTTACCAAAATCCACAAAGGAATATATCCATAGTTATTTAAATAATGCATAGTTGCATTATGTCTACAAGTATTAATCCTAATCTGCCTCTTCATTTTTTCAATAACATCTTTCACTTTTCTCTTCTTTTCAGGATTTTGAGTAAAATTTCTATAATTTAAATAATCCTTTTCCTTATATCCATACTTTTTTGATAACTGATAAGAAATAACTGATTTAAGTCTATTCTCTATAATAAGTAAATTTTTAAAAAATATATTTCTTGAATACCTATCAAATTGAAATAATGCATATAATTCATCAAAAGTTGCTCCAGAAACAAAAGTCTTATCACTAGGAGAATTCATAAATAAATGTCTATATCCATTTATAAAGAAATAATTCTCTTTAAGTAAAATATCATAAGCCTTATTCTCATCACCTATAATTAGACCCTTATTCTTTAAAATTTCTATTTGTTGATCAATTGTTTTAAATTCTTTAGTCACTAGCATCACCTTTATTCTTAATAAATTATATCATATTTTAAAACAAAAGTTAACAAATATTCTTTAATATTTCCTAAGAACGATACTATAATACTAAAAAAATATATAATTATTATGGACAAAATATGGGAAATTATGAAAAAAGTATCTCAAGTATTAATTACTCTAATACCTAAGATACTTCTTATATCAAATTATCCCTTAAATACATATATATATTATTCTTCGTACATACCTTTATTTTTAAAGGCCTAGTAAATTTAATAAATCCAATGTCCTCAATAACCAAATCCTGATTACTAGCCACATCAAATTCCCTACTAAATTCAAATACCTTTGCCTTATTATTAATACTAATTCTCTCTACCTTTAAGTTATTAGAAACATAAAAAGTCATACTAGAAACATCCGTTATATACTCAATCTTAATTAATTCATTAACTAGAATAACCCCCTTTTCTTTTAACTGAAAAGTAACCGGTTTAATCTCCTTTTTAGAATTAATTAACTTAATTTCACTATTATCCATATAATTAATAACACTATTATTAATTACTATACCTGGTGTATCCTTAACCCTAAATTTACCAATATGTACTAAAACTACTCCCAAAGTAGTAGATGGAAAATTAGAAGTCGTAATCTCTCCCTTTATACCACTATAACTCTTCATCATCTCATTTACCAAGGTACTCTTTCCACTATTAGTAATTCCTACAAAATATATATTCTTTCCATCATTATATTTACCTATCATATTATATAAAAGATCTAAATTATATTTTTTATAAGCACTAACTATTACCACATCTAAAATATTACTATACCTACTTTTAATATAATTAATAATTTTTCCATCTTTAACCGATTTAGGTAAAATATCTCTCTTCGTTAACACTAAAATAACCTTATTAAATTTATTTATATAGTCCAAATTAAGTGTTAACAAACTAGAAACATATATAACTAAGTCATCTTCCTTAATATTATTCAAAATATTCATATAATCAATATTATTCTTATTAACTAATGCTTTTTTACCATAATTTTTAATATTAAAACATCTCTGACATATATTATCTTCAATATCTGTAATATAACCATCCATATTCTTATCTACTTTTTGTAATTTAACTCCACAACCAATACATCTACTCATAATACTTCCCTCTAATAAACAATCCTTTATGAGATAATTTTTTAAACATCCTTCTCTCTAAGGGTCTAAATATAAGCGTAGTAAATATCATATCATCCTTAGACATCGGATTAACCAGTATTGTTCTAATACCTACCCTATTTCCCCCAAGAACATCTTTATATAACTGATCCCCTATAATAGCCACATCAGATAATTGATAATTAAATAACTTAAGTATCTTCAAAAAATTTCTCTTTCCAGGTTTCCCTGCCTTTGCTTGACAATCAACATTAAGAACTCTTTTAAATGGTTTAATTCTCTTCTTTCTTGCATTAGAAAAAATTATTAACTTAAACCCCATATCCTTTAAAGTCTCAAACAATTCAACTAATTTCTTATTTGGTTCCTTATCTCTATATGGGACACAAGTATTATCTAAATCAAATAACAAACACTTAATCCCATCTTCCTGTAATTTATCATAATCAATATGATATATACTCTTCTGATACATATCTGGAACAAATTCTTCCATATTGCACCCCTTTTTCTATCTACATACACCAATTTTTTCTCTCATATCAGTATATTTTTTCTTAGCTATTTCCCTTACTATATTTGCCCCATTATCAAGAATTTTATCAATTTCATTACTATTAATTAACTCATTATATCTCTTCTGAATATCCTCTAAAAAGTTACTAACTACTAAAGCAACTTCCCTTTTAAATTCTCCATAATTACTATTTGCAAACTTTTCTTCTACATCCTTAATCTCAATATTCATAAGTGAAGCATATATATTAATTAAATTAGATATTCCTGGTTTATTATCCATATCAAATCTAACACACATCTCACTATCCGTTGTTGCTCCCATAATCTTCTTTTTAGCAGACTCCGGACTATCTAACAAACAAATAACCCCTTTTGGATTTTCCTCTGTTTTACTCATCTTCTTCGTAGGATCTACCAAATCCATTATCTTTGTTCCTACTGAAGTTACTAATGGTTCTGGTATCTTAAATGTCTCTCCATATTTTTTATTAAACCTAATAGCAATATCTCTCGTAAGTTCCACATGCTGCTTTTGATCAATTCCTACCGGAACATAATCAGCATCTACAGCTAATATATCTGAAGCCATTAATACCGGATACGTCAAAAGTCCTGAAGTAAAATTAGCATTCTTTTTACTCTTTTCCTTAAACTGAATCATCCTTGATAATTCTCCATAATAAGTATTACATTCAAGTAACCAAGAAATAGATGGAATATACTCTATATCAGATTGCAAATATATAATATTCTTTTTAGGATCAATTCCACAAGCTAAATATAATGCCAAAAAATCCCTAATATTTTTATGTAAAGTATCACTATCATTAGGTACTGTTATCGCGTGCATATCTGCTACAAATAAATAATTCACATACTCATCCTGCATCTCTTTCATCTGCTTAATAGCCCCAATATAATTACCCAATGTCAAACTTCCCGTTGGTTTAAGACCTGTTAATAAAATTTTTTTCATAATATCACCCATTTCTCACATTAAATTATATATTATTTTTTAAGTAAAGTAAAGTGATTCCAAAACAAACAAAGAGAATAAAAAAGGAATTTTAAAAATTAATAACTATATAATTTACTAAGGGGGAACAATGTTATTAAATATTTTAAATTACTTAGCAAATAACCTCTTATTCTTTACTGGAGCATACTCTAACAACGTCTTTCCAGAACAGTTACCTAAAGAATTAGAAGATGAATATATCAAAAAAGCCAAATCAGGGGATCCTGAAGCCCGAAACAAATTAATTGAGCATAACCTAAGATTAGTAGCCCATATCGTTAAAAAATTTGAAGCCACCGGACATGATGTAGATGATCTAATAGGTATCGGTACTGTTGGTTTAATTAAAGGAATTGACACCTACTCAGAAAATAAAAAAGTAAAACTTGCTACCTATGCTGCAAAATGTGCTGAAAATGAAATTCTAATGTACTTTAGAGCAGACAAAAAAAATAGCAAAAATGTTAGTTTATATGAAGAAATATCCTATGACAAAGAAGGAAATAAAATCACTATCCTAGATATATTAAAAACTAGTGACCCAGATTATATCGAAGAAATATACAAAAATGACAATATAAAATTACTAAAAAAATACTTAAACGTTTTGTCAAAAAGAGAACGTGAAATAATCGAAGCTCGATATGGTTTAAATAATCAAAAAGAAGAAACTCAAAAAGACATTGCCAAAAAACTAAACATCTCCCGTAGTTATGTATCCCGTTTAGAAAAAAGAGCTACAACCAAAATTTTAAGAGAATTTATAAAAAACAAAAAGAATCTAAGTTAATTAGATTCTTTTCTATTACTTAACTATTACCTTACCTTCACTTTTCATTTTAAAAAAATCTGTTAAAATTGGAAACATTCTAATTAACATATCAACAAAATCATATGTATCAACTTCTCCTATAAAAGTAGTATTTCCGTGATATATATCCTTAAACACTATTTTAGAATCTCCTCCAGCATAAACAACCGAATAATTACCGTGAGAAATTGCATTCCTTATTCCCTCAATTATTTGACGATTTCTAAAATATTTTTGATTATTATCAAAATAATTCTTTTTAGTTTTATATTCCTCATCTAAAATTTTTATTTGCTTCATATTACATTCTTTATCTTCTTTAACTTGCATTACATTCTTTTTAATTTTCTCAACAACAGACTTGTCAGTCACTTTCTCTAAATTTAAACTAAAGCTTTTTAATCTTTCATTATATTTATTATCACGTGCAAATCTACTATTTAACTGTACTCTCAATTCATCTATTTCAGGAATCTTTAAATCCCCAGTTTTAACCCGAATAACTGACAAATCTAATTTCCCATAATCCAAACCAGTATTATCTAGATCAGTCCATAAATTATCATTCTCATACAATTTATCGAATCCATATGCAAATATTGATATAAACATATTAATAGCTGCCATCGCTAAAAAATCATCAGACAAAACTAAATCATAATGTTCTAGAGAAGTTATCTTATTAATTAATATGTCACGATTCCTAATTCCATTTTTAAATATTTCATCAGCTAATTCTATTATTTTAATATTCATCGCCATAGGAATTAACCTATTATAATAAGAATTAAATATTCTAGGTAAAAATGCCAAAATTTGGCTTATTTGATAATCATAGTTAAAGGAAGAATTTACTTTACTAATTAAAAAGTCCGCTAACTCACTAGCCCTTCCATCATCAAGTTTATTTATTTTAAAACTTATATCATAATCCATCTTATATTTTTCTTTAATCTGTTCAAAATCATTATACCACCCTATAGTAGTATCATATTTCTCTACTAATTTATCAATTACATCCCTTACTTCACTAGCTACCTTCATTCCATTTCTTTCTACGCAAGTAATACATATTTCTGAAAATTTCATAATTACCTTTTTCATATATTTAATATCTGTAATCAGCTCAGTTTTTCGTTTTCTAACCCTCGTAGAAATTACCTTATCCCTCTTATAAACATTTTTTTCCGTCAGACACAAAACACTACTAAAAGCTGACACCACAAATTTACCAAGTCTATTAATATTAATGCTTACCCTATTATCCCTATCTATAAGTATAACATTTCCATGCTCAAAATCTGAACAAAACGATCCGTGAGCCAACTTATTTCTAATAAAAGTTACAACCTCTTCTGCTGAAGAAAAACTAAAATTATCAATATAATATTTTCCATCTCTTAAACTAGCTATTCTATCTACTGTCTGTTTCAACTCTATATCAAATAATTTAGAAGCAACTTTCATTCCATTCTTTTCTATCATTTCCTCTTTCGAAAATAACAATAAATTACTAATAGCTGCCATTTTAATAGCCATTATTGCTTCCTTTTCTAAAATAAAATTAACATTTTCACCCTTTATCCCACTTATTAAATACCATATCAAAGACACATTTACCATATTACCAGCAATATATTTACTCAAAGTAGATATCTTTTCATCCGCAATATCATATTCCATTACCATCACCACTTAAATTATACCAAAAAATACTTAAATTAAATTCTCATCTAATAAAATTAGACATCATATATACACTTTAATCAAATAAACCCATAAAATAATTGACATAAATCATATTTTATAGTAAAATTATATACTGTAATTTGAGGAGGGATATCATGGCAACAAAAGTAACAAGTAAAAAAACTAGAAGCGTTAATAACAGACCTAACTGTCTAAAAATAACAAAGAGAACTCAAAAGGTTAATTTACAAACAATCACAACTGCTGATGGTAAAAAAATTAGAACTAGCGCAAGAGAAGCTAGAACAATGAAAAAGAACAGTAAATAGTATTTTGTTAAAGGAACTACTGCAAAGTTTTGCAATAGTTCCTTTCATTTTGTATTTAATTAAAATATAAATCCTTAAACTCTTTCATTGTATCTTCAAACATATCAATAGCATTATTTATTACAGCCGAATCAGACAAATCAACCCCAGTTAATTTAAGCGAATCTAGTGGACTCTTACTATCACCACATTTTAAGAAAGATATATAATCATCCCTACTAATCGTACCATCTAATAAACCTGACACTATATAAGAAGCTATAGATAATCCAGTTGCATATTTATAAACATAAAAATTGTAGTAGAAATGTGGAATTCTCTCCCATTCATAACGAATCTCTTCATCAATAACTACATCCTTACCAAAATATACCTTATTAAGTTCTTCATACTTATCACTAAGAATATCCGCTGTTAAAGGCTCATCATTTTCAATCATTCTATACATCCACTGTTCAAATTCCGCAAACATCGTCTGTCTATAGATAGTTGCTCTAAATAACTCCATCATTCTATTTAATATAAATAACTTTTCATTTTTATCAGAACTATTACTAATAACATACTTTGCTAATAATAACTCATTAACTGTTGAAGCAACTTCTGCCACAAATATTGCATAGTGCCCATACTGATAAGGATTATTAGTTCTTGTATAATAACTATGCATCGAATGACCTAACTCGTGTGCAAGCGTTGACATATCATCATACTTATCCTGATAATTAAGTAAAATATATGGATTTGTGTCATAACTACCTGATGAATATCCCCCAGTTCTCTTCCCTCTATTTGGATATACATCTACCCACCTATCAAGAAGACCCTTCTTAAGTATCTCTATATACTCATCTCCAAGCAAAGATAAGGCCTTAATAACCGTCTCCTTAGCTTCATCAAAAGGATAATCCTTTCCCTCTATATCAACTAAATTAGCATACACATCAAACAAATGTAACTCATCTAATTTAAGAACATCCTTTTTTAAAGAATAATAACTATGTATTGCCCCCATTCTCTCATTAATTGTCTTAATCAAATTATCATATATTGATACATCTAATTCATCTGAATAAAGCGAAGCTTCTATCGAACTATTATATTTCTTAATCTTTGCAAAAACTTCATTCTCCTTAATATTAGAACTAATCAAACTCGCATATACATTTTTATATTGTTTATATACTTTATATAAAGTAACAAAAGCCCCCTTTCTAACCTTTCTATCATTACTCTCCATATATAAACCATACTTATTATTATCAAGCAAATACTCTTTTCCATCAACTACAAAACTAGGAAAAGACATATCTGAATCCTTCAATAACTCATAAGTATCATAATTATTATTAAAAGCCTTATCCATACTAGCAAGTAACTTTTCCTCTAACGAAGATAAAGTATGATCCTTATATCTATACATCTCCTTAAGATATCTCTCATAAAGCAGTAATTTTTCATTCTCTTGATAAAATTTCTCTATTTCGCTATAACTAAGTTTTAAAATACTAGGAGTTACAAAATAAGTAACCCTTACATATTCACTAACTAAATTACTAACTCTTTCCTTTAACTCCATATTCTTATTTATAGAAGTATCCTCATCACATAACAAACTTGCATATACCTCTAACTTTTCCAATACCCTTTGCGTGAGCATTTCCATTGATAATAATTCATATAAATTATTACTATCATACTTAATACCCTCATACGAAGAAAGTAATTTAAGTTTTTTCTTAACTACTTCTATATCATTATTAAACTCCTCTATATTACCATATATCTTACTTAAATCCCACTTATAAACTTCCTCAATCTTCTCTCTATCCATATATATCCTCTCCTTCATATATCATTATATCAGTAACCACTAAATTATCAAATAAATTATCAGTCAAAATTTTAATTATACAAAATATACTATCTTCATCAATTTCTATACATTACCTTCTCTAGTCTATCACTATCTAACCTCTATTCTTCTTAATAACCGTATCTTCCTTCTTTAAGACCTTATCTCATCACCTATCAACAACATAAAAAAACTTGTTTATTTTCAAACCAAATTTTTTATTTCCTCTATCTAAGTCAATTTTTTCTCAATATTACACATTAAATCTAAAATAACAAATATCACCATCTTGCATTACATAATCTTTTCCTTCAAGTCTCATTTTTCCATTCTCTTTAACATCTTTCTCTGATCCATATTTAATTAAATCATCATAACTCATAACCTCTGCCCTAATAAAGCCTCTCTCAAAATCACTATGAATTATTCCTGCACACTGTGGAGCCTTAGTACCTTTTTTAAAAGTCCAAGCTCTTACTTCATCACTACCAGCTGTAAAGAAAGTTGCCAGACCTAATAATGAATATGTCTTTTTAATCAATTGATCTAATCCAGATTCTGCTATCCCTAAATCGCTTAAAAATTCTTTCTTATCATCATCATTAAGCTCTGCTAATTCACTCTCTATCTTAGCACATATCATCACTACTTCACTGCCTTCTTCTCTAGCATATGATACTACCTTATTATAATAATCATTTCCCCCATTAATAATATCATCTTCACTAACATTAGCTACATATATCATAGGTTTTAATGTAATTAAACAAAATGACTTTATAACCTCTAATTCTTCATCATTAAGATCCATCTTTCTAACAGGAATATTTTGTATTAACCCTTCCTTAATCTTCTTTAAAGTTGCAATCTCTAACAATTCCTGTTTATCTTTGGTCATCTCTGCCTTTTTACCAATACGATTGATTCTATTCTCAACAATTTCTAAATCTGACATAACTAATTCTACATTAATAACCTCTATATCCCTAATAGGATCTACACTATTATCAACGTGAATAATATTTTTATCATCAAAACATCTTACCACTTCAACTACCGCATCTACTTCTCTTATATGAGATAAAAATTTATTACCAAGTCCTTCTCCTGAAGATGCTCCTTTAACTAAACCTGCTATATCAGTAAATTCATAAGTCGTAGGTATTGTTTTATTAGGTATATACATTTCTTCCAAAACTTGTACTCTTTTATCAGGTACCGTAACTATCCCCACATTAGGATCAATTGTTGCAAAAGGATAATTAGCAGCCAATATATTCTTTTTAGTAATTGCATTAAATAACGTAGACTTTCCTACATTAGGAAGTCCCACAATTCCCGCAGTTAAACTCATTTATATTCCTTCTTTCAGTATCTTATTATAACAAACAATTAACCATTAAACAATAAAATCTTTGTCATAACCTAAATTTTAAACCACTATTTCCTACCTTTTATCAGTACTCCAAAAAATTAACTAAAAAATAAGAGGTAAAAGTAACTCTTCCCTCTTATTATAACATTACTCCTGTACTTAAACCTAAAGGTAATCCAATTATATAAAACGCAATAATAATTAACAACCATAATATTGAAAATGCTATCGAATAAGGAACCATTAAACTAAGCGCATCTGTCAAAGTAATAACATTTTTCTTTTTACTATTATATATCTGTAAAAATCCGATCAAAATAACAAAATATGTAAATAAAGGTGTTACTCCTTTCGTTGCACTATCCGCAGCCCTAAATACCGCTTGAGCAAACTCTGGAGTAAAAGAACTTTGCATAAACATTGGTACAATTACCGGAGACATTATTGCCCATTTTGTACTAAGTGCTGGAACAAACAAATTACCAATCGCAATAACCATAAATGTAAATACAATTAAAACTAAACCAGTAAGTTGCAAATTATTAAGTAATTCTGATAAAGAAACTACTATAAATACCCCAATATTAGTTTCTTTAAATATTAAACAAAATTGTGCAGCAAAAAATATCAATACTAATAATGAAGCAAACTCCTTTAAATAATAACTCATTCCATTCATAATGTCTTTATTATTCTTAATAGTCTTAACCCTCATTCCGTAAACCATTCCAGCAATACCAAATAAAGTCGTAAATATTAATACTGAACCCTGTTTAAAATATGACCCATCTCCAAACAATTGAGCTACATATGTCTTTTCTTTAAGATTTAAAAACAAGCCGGAAAAAGGTAATCCAGGAATAATACAATATAATAAAATTAAACCAACAACTAAAGTACACAATATTGCTATTACTACTCCCTTTTTCTCTTTTTTTGTAACCTCTTGTGATAACATTAATGCCTCATCTTCTAAAAGAGTATATCTTCCCAATTTAGGGACAACATACTTTTCAGTAATAATCATCCCCAAATATGCAATTAATAATGTCGCAAATATCATAAAAATTATATTTCCGTGCAAACTAACAACATAATTCTGATCCAATATTTTCGTAGCATTTTGCGTATACGTAATCAAAGCATTATCAACACCATTTACCACAATATTTGCTCCATATCCGAAAGAAATACCCGCAAAAGCAGCACATACTCCTGCCGAAGGATGCCTTCCTAAATTCATAAACAATATTGCAGCCAATGGTACTAATAATACATATGCCGCATCATTAAATAAAGAAGCAATAACCCCAAACAAAACAACTAAAAAAGTAAATAATTTCTTAGGTTTATCCTTAATAAGAATCTTAAAGAAAGCATTCAAAAAACCAGATTTATAAGCTACACCTATTCCCATAAGTCCCAATATTAAAGTTCCAAGAGGGGTAAAACTAGTAAAATTAGTAAGCATATTACTAACTAAATACTGTAATCCCGTTCTATTAAATAAATTATTTATTGTTACTATTTTTGTTTCCAAATCGCCTGTTACACTATTAACATTATAATAAGTAGTCTCTAAATGTAAAATACTTCCAACACTACTAACTATCATAATGATTATTGTCAGTAGCAATAACAAAAATGCTGGATGTAATCTAAATTCCTTTTTCTTCATAATACTTCCACCTTCTTTATCTTCTTATTAAATTCTACTCTACTCATCATCACAACTCTACCACAATTAATACATTTAATCTTTATATCAGCACCCACACGAACTACTTCAAATCTATTAGTTTTACAAGGATGTTCTTTTTTCATAACAACAATGCTTCCTAGCTTATATTCCATAATCTAACTCCTTTAAAAAATTATATCATTATTTTTAAAATAAGTAAATTACTCTAATAACAAAAACTTGTATACCTTCATATACAAGTTTAATCTTCTAATAAATAATCTTCCCCCTTAAATGTTTCTACTCTTGACAAACCCGGATAATCCTGTTGCCTTAACACCTCATAAACCGCTATTGCTACACAATTAGAAACATTTAAACATCTGATATTTTCTGAACAAGGAATTCTTATACATTTATCCAAATAATTTCTAAGAATTTCTTTAGGAATCCCTGTACTCTCTTTTCCAAATATTAAATATATATTCTTACTCCTATCACTAAAATCAATTTCCGTATGCGGTTTCTTGCCATATCTCGTAAAAAAATAATATTCTCCAGGATTCTTACTACAAAAATCATCAAAATCATCATACAAAGTATATTTAACTTTATCCATATAATTAACAGCACTACGACGAATTATTCCATCATTAAGAGCAAATCCTAACGGCCTAATTAAATGAAGATGAACTAAAGTACCAGCACAAGTTCTCATAATATTTCCAGTATTTTCTGGAATTTCTGGTTCAAATAATACTACATTAATCATTTAACTTATCCTCTATCTCACTATTAACACCATTAACAAAATTTATAAACTTTAAAACATCATATCCATTATCCTTAATACTATATATTGATTTTAATTTACCCGAATCAAATATCAATACACAAGGAACATCTCTAATACTAAGATTATTAAGACTATATTTACCATCCATTTCTAAAGCCTTATTCTTATCTTTAATATCATTTGTTATATCCAAATAAAGAACTTCTTTCGTAATTTTATGATTTCTAAAACTATCCTTAAGTTTTACTTCAAAATCACTTATTTCCTTATTATCAAGTACAGATACATATATTATACTATTTGGATTTTCCACCAGATAATCATCTATTTCATTATAATTAATATAATCCATATATTTATCTAATATTGGTTTACTAACCTTATTCTTATCATACACATTAAACCACATATAAAAATAATATAAAAGTAATAGTGTAATAATAATTACCACACCCAAAATAATATAATTTTTTTTAGGTATTACTCTAAGTTCTTCCTTCATTCATAACATCCCTCTCTATTAACATTTTAGCAATTATTTATAAATTTGTAAATATATAATACTTTAAAAATTACTCTAATTTTGTTATAATTTAAATATAACAAATCTATTTTATTTATATATGAAAGGAAGAACTTATGAAAAATATTTTCAGCATACCATATGAAGACCTAGAAAATTATTTTTTATCAATCAATGATAAAAAATATCGTGCCACTCAATTATACGATTACTTATATAAAAAAAGAATATATGATATAAATAATATGTCAAATTTGAGTAAAACTATAAAAGAAAGATTAAAAAATGATTTCGATTTTTCTTTCATAGAAATTATAGCAAAACAAAGTTCCAAAGACGTTATCAAATACCTATTCAAACTAGCCGATGGATCTACCATCGAATCAGTTTTAATGTACCACAATTACGGTATCAGTATTTGCGTATCATCCCAAGTAGGTTGCAATATGGGATGTGCCTTTTGTGAAAGTGGTAGATTAAAAAAAGTTAGAAATCTAGAAACATATGAAATCGTCGAACAATTATTGTTAATTGAAAAAGATATTCAAGAAAGAATTACTCACGTTGTTGTTATGGGAATCGGAGAACCATTCGACAACTACGATAATGTAATGAATTTTGTTAAAATAATTACTTCTCCAAAAGGAATTGACCTAGGAAAAAGACATATAACTATTTCTACCTGTGGACTTATTCCAGGCATCAATAGATTTACTAAAGAATTTAGTCAAGTAAATCTTGCAATATCATTACACGCACCAAATGACGAATTAAGAAATAAACTTATGCCTATAAACAAAGTATACAAAATTAAAGATTTAATGAATACTATTAAAATGTATACTGCTACACATAACAGAAGAGTTACTTTTGAATACATAATGTTAGAAAATATAAATGACTCTAATGAATGTGCCAAAGAACTAGCAACTCTCCTTAAAGGTATTAACTGTTACGTTAACTTAATACCTTACAATGAAACAGAAAATATTGCCTTTAAGCGAACAAAAAAGATGCAAATTTTGACATTTTATGATATACTTAAGAAAAGTGGAATAAACGTAACAATAAGAAAAGAATTTGGTGGTAAAGTTGACGCTGCCTGTGGACAACTAAGAGCTAAATTTAGCAAACTTAACCAATAAATTCCCAAGGGAGGTATATTATGCAAACATTTTATTTCACAGATCCTGGAAAAGTCAGATCTCACAACGAAGATAGCGTAACTATCATAAATAATGATAAACAAGAATTTGTACTAGCCATTGCAGATGGAATGGGCGGACACAAAGCCGGTGAAGTTGCTTCAACAATAGCCATAGAGCATATAAGAAATAGTTTTTATAAATTAGACACAATGGGTACTAAAGAAGATGCCATCGAATGGTTAAGAAAAATTGTCAAAGAAATAAATGCTGAAATATTCGCATATGCTAAAGATAATCCTGAAAGTAAAGGATTAGGAACAACTCTTGTCATTGCAATAAAAACAAATGATTACATTTTATATGGTAATATCGGAGACAGTTCCGGATATGTCATAAAAAATAATACTATTCATAAAGTAACAAAAGATCACACATACGTTGGAATGCTTCTAAATAATGGAAGACTAACTGAAGAAGAAGCCTTAAATCATCCTGGTAAAAATCTCTTAACAAGAGCTCTTGGAGCCAACGATCCAATCGAAATAGATATTTTTGATGTTGACACTTCAGTTAAAGGATTATTCCTATGTAGCGATGGTCTTACCAATATGTTAACTGATGAACAAATCGAGAAAATATTAAACAGTAATCTCCAAATTGAAGAAGCTGTCATAAAACTAGTTAAAAAAGCCAATTCAAGAGGAGGTACAGACAATATATCAATTGCATATTTAAAAAAAGAAAGTGGTGAACAGTAATGTTATCAAAGGGGCAAAAAATTAACGATCGCTACGAAATCGTTAAATCAATTGGCGAAGGTGGTATGGCAAATGTCTACCTTGCAAACGACAAAATACTAGATCGTAAAGTAGCTATTAAAGTCTTACGTGGAGATCTTTCAGCAGACGAAAAATTTGTAAGAAGATTTCAACGTGAAGCCTTATCCGTATCTAATCTATCCCATCCTAATATTGTCGAAGTCTACGATGTTGGCGAAGAAGACGGACAATATTATATTGTTATGGAATATATCGAGGGTAAAACTCTTAAACAACTCTTAAACAAAAGAGAATCTTTAACCTTAACTGAAGTTATTGATATTATGACCCAATTAACAGACGGAATTGCTCACGCACACGAATCATATATTATTCATCGAGACATTAAACCTCAAAATATTATGATCGAAGATGACGGAAAAATAAAAATAACCGACTTTGGAATTGCTATGGCCCTAAATGCCACACAAATAACTCAAACTAATTCCGTAATGGGTAGTGTTCATTATCTACCACCAGAACAAGCCAGTGGTAAAGGAGCAACTATTAAAGGAGATATATATTCTCTAGGAATACTAATGTATGAACTATTAACTGGTACTGTTCCTTTCAAAGGAGATAATGCCGTAGAAATAGCTTTAAAACATATGAAAGACAAAATACCCAGCGTTAGAAAACAAAACCCTGCTATTCCTCAATCAGTAGAAAATATTATCCTAAAAGCAGCGGCCAAAAACCCAAGGAACAGATATGAAACCGCAAGAGAAATGCACGAAGATCTAGTTACTTGTTTAAGTGAAGAGCACGCCAACGATAAAAAAATAACCTTCGAATATCCAGAAAATGATATTGATGACTCTACACCTACACCAAAAGTAACCAAAAAAGTAGAAAAACCTAAAAAAGAAAACAATAAAACAATGGAAGATACAGAAGATCTAGTCAAAGAAATTAATACCAAAGATATGGAAGAAGAAAAAGAAAATGACGATCCAGTTGAAGAATATTTTGAAGAACCAAAAAGAAGAAACACCCTAATAATTATCCTATCAATTTTCTTCCTCCTATTATTAATAACCGGAGGAATATTTTGGCTAATAACTACTAAAGAGGTCAAAGATGTTATCGTTCCCGATGTCGTAGAAAAAACTGTTGACGAAGCCATTGAAATTCTTACAAAAAGCGGTTTTACCTACACAACAGAACAAAAAAATAGCGAAACCATTGAAAGTGGAAAAGTAATTAAAACCAATCCTAAAGCTGGGAGCACCAGAAAAAAAGGCGACACAATCACTATTGTCGAATCTATTGGTGGAAATTACACTTACTTAGAAAAATATATTGGAAAAAATTACACTGAAGTAAAAGCAAAATTAGAACTACTTAAAATACACGTCAACATTGAAAGAAAAGATGTAGAAGACAAAGAAAAATATAAAGAAAAAGAAAATATTATAATTGAACAATCACCTGCATACGATGAAAACAATCCTAAAAAAGTTCTTGAGCCCGGTGATACCGTAACCTTATACATTCCTAACATCGTTGACGAATATCCAGATATGGTTAGCGAAGGATGGAATTTAACTAATGCCATTGCTTTTGCCAAAGAAAAGAAAATAACCCTAACTGTTATTGATGCAAATGGCAAAACCATTCCAAATAACGAATATTCAAAATATGAAAGCGGTATTATCACTAAACAATTCCGTAACGCCGGTGATACCATCATTGAAGGATGGAATTTAAAAATACAAATCAATTCAACCTATGAAGAACCAAAGCAAGAAGAAAATGAAGAAAATGAAGAAAATAAAACACAACCATAAGGAGAAATATGACTGGAGTAATTATTAAAAATATTAGTAACGATTATACAATTGAATCAGACGGAAAACAATACACCTGTAAACCACGTGGCATTTTTAGACATCAACTAATTACCCCTTTAGTAGGAGATCACGTAATTTTTGATGAACAAAACCACTATATTACTAAAATACTACCCCGAAAAAACGAATTAATAAGACCAAGTATTGCCAATATTGACATTGCTGTTATAGTTACAAGTGTAAAAGATCCCAATTTAGACACCCACTTACTTGACAAATTTCTAACTATTATCTCATATAACAACATTACTCCAATTATCTATCTAACAAAATTAGATTTACTATCAACAAAAGAATTAAATAAAATCAACAATTATATTGAATATTATCAAAAAATTGGATATATTATATCCACCAACAAAGATGACTTACTAGAAAAAATTCAAAACAAATTAGTAGTCTTTACTGGTCAAAGTGGTGCCGGAAAATCAACTCTCCTAAATAAAATTGACCCCACATTAAATCTCTATACCAATGAAATATCATATGCCCTAGGACGAGGAAAACATACCACAAGACATACAGAAATATATAAAACCAAAGGAGCCCTTATCGCAGACACTCCAGGATTTTCCAAAATAGACTTTTATAATATGACTCCTATAGACATAAGAGACAATATGAAAGAAATGTTTGATAACCTACCAAAATGCAAATATATTGACTGTCTCCATAATAAAGAAGACGGATGCTATGTAAAAAAATTAGTCGAAGATAAACTTATTCTTTCAAGTAGATACCAAAACTATCTTGACTTCATAACAAAAAAAAGGTGATAAAATGATAAAAATATCCACATCAATTCTTACCGCAAAAAATCGACAAGAAAGTATAAATAAATTAAACAATACCAATACCGACTATATCCACATCGACATTATGGATAATAAATTCGTCAAAAATTATCAATTTCCACCAAAAGAATTAAACGAATTACTTAAATTATCCACAAAACCTGTTGATATTCACCTAATGGTAGAAGACCCTGAAAAATATATCAACAACTTTGTTGATAATAAAAACATTGAAACAGTTACTATCCACCTAGAAATAAACAAAAACCTACCAAGTATTATTAAAAAAATAAAAGATTTAGGATTTCAAGCCGGATTAGCAATAAAACCCCAAACAAAAACGTCCCAATTAGATAAATACTTAGACCTAATCGATTTAGTATTAGTAATGAGTGTAGAACCAGGATTCGGAGGCCAAACATTCATAAATAACACTTATCAAAAAATAAATGAAATAAAAAGCAAAAAACAAAATATCCTTATAGAAGTAGATGGTGGTATTAATAATACCAATATAAATACAATAAAAAATACCGCTGATATCGCTGTTGTTGGCAGTTATATCACTAACAAAGAAGATTATAACGAAGCAATTAATACTTTAAAAAATTAGTTGCTTTTTATATGTTTAAAAAAGATATTATTATCACATTATATTCATAGAATGATATGAAAGGTGATATAAAATGATAAGCAATTTTAATGAAGAAGCACAAGACATTTTAGTTAAAGCAAAACTTGAAATGTTAGAACTAAAACACCCTTACGTAGGAACCGAACACCTCGTACTAGCAATCTTACACACCCAAAACGAGTTATCAGAAAGACTAGCCAAATATAACTTAACATATAATGCCTTTAAAAAAGAAATATTAAACGTTATTGGTAAAGGAACCAAAAAAAGCGAATTTTTCCTGCATACTCCCCTATTAAAAAAAGTAATAGAAAATGCTATAATGGATAGTAAAGATAATAATAACGGTATCGTAACTCCAAACCACCTATTTGCAGGACTATTAGATGTCGGTGAAGGAATAGCCATTAGAATATTTATCAGTATGAACCTAGATCTAGATAATATGTACGATGAATTTACATCAAAAATATATGAAAATAACCATCAACAAGAGAAAAAATTACTAATCGAAGAACTTGGAGTCGACTTAACACAAAAAGCCAAAAACAATGAAATAGATCCCGTTATCGGTCGAGAAGAAGAAATAAAAAAATTAGAAGAAATTCTCTGCCGCCGTACTAAAAATAACCCCCTACTCCTAGGAAATCCCGGTGTTGGCAAAACTGCCATAGTCGAAGGTTTAGCCCTTTTAATTAACAACAACACTGTCCCTACAAAACTACAAAATAAAAAAATAATCTCCCTTGATATGGCAAGTGCCGTTGCCGGAACAAAATATCGTGGAGAATTTGAAGAAAGAATGAAAAAAATATTAACCGAAATTGAAGAAAACGATAACATAATTCTCTTTATTGATGAAATTCACACACTAATCGGTGCTGGCGGAGCCGAAGGAGCTATAGATGCCTCAAACATTCTAAAACCAGCTCTTGCCAGAGGAAAAATAAAATGTATCGGTGCAACCACTACTGATGAATACAAAAAACACTTTCAAAAAGACAAAGCCCTTGACAGAAGATTTCAAATCATCAATGTCGAAGAACCATCAATTGAAAAAACCAGAGAAATCTTATACAAAATAAAACCTATCTATGAAGAATATCATAATGTTACCATCAATAATGAAATTATTAATTCAATTATCAATCTCTCAGAAAAATATTTATACAACCATTACCGCCCAGATAAACAAATAGACATTTTAGATGAAGTATGTAGTAAAGTAAACATTAAAGAAAATAAAAATATTACCAAACTAAAATCAAATCTAAAAGACATAAAAGATAAAAAAGAATTATATATAAAAGAAAACAATATAAAAAAAGCATATGAATATAAAATAAAAGAAACTGAGTTCAAAAAAAGCATTACCACAATTAATCCTAAAAAAGAAGTAACAATTAATGATATAGCTACAGTCATTAATAATAAAACTGGTATTCCAATCTATGAAATATTAAAAGATAACAAAAAAGTAATTAAAGACATTGAACTAAATCTTAAAAAAGAAATCATCGGTCAAGACGAAGCAATTACTAAATTAATAAACATTACCAAAAGAATTAAACTAGGATATAAAGAAAATAAATGTATTTCCTTATTATTTACAGGAGCTACTGGTGTCGGCAAAACAAAACTAGCAACCCTATATGGATCATTAATCTCCAAGCAAAAGGTAATTAAACTAGATATGTCCGAATATTCAGATAGTATGTCAGTAAATAAGTTTATGGGTTCTACCGCCGGTTATGTTGGATATGAAGACAATAAATATATTTTAAGTACCATCAAAGATAATCCTAATGCCGTTATAATAATGGATGAAATAGATAAAGCACATCCTAAAATAATTAATCTTCTATATCAAATTCTCGAAGACGGAAAAATATTAGATGCTAAAAATAATCTCATAAATTTTAACAACAATATTATAATAATGACAACAAATATCGGCGCAAATAAAAAAAATATTGGCTTTAACCAAAATAACAAAGAAAGTATCATAAATGATCTAAAAGAAGTACTAAACACTTCCTTTATCAACAGAATTGATGATATCATCAGCTTTAATAAACTAACTAAAGAAAATATTAATCAAATCCTTTCCAATAAAATTGATAATTTAAAAGAAAAATTTAAAGAAGCCACCATTAATATATCCGATAATACCATCGAAGAAATTATCAAAGAATCTAACTATCCACTTTTAGGAGCCAGATCACTTGACAAAATAATTAAAAAACATCTTGAAAATATCATCATCGACAATTTAATAAATGATAATCCAAATATAACAATAGACAGCATTTTTTCTAAATAATGACATAAATTTATAAGTATGATATAATACTACTTGGTGATATTTATGGAAAAAACATACGCAAAATTATGTTTAGAAGAATTAAAAAATATAACTCCTAACAAAAGTATTTTACTTCATAGCTGTTGTGCACCGTGTAGCTCCTATGTAATTACTTTTTTAGCCCCATATTTTAACATAACTATTCTTTATTATAATCCCAATATCTTTCCCAAAAATGAATATCTAAAAAGAAAAGAAGAACAAATAAGATTAATCAATAGCTTAAAAACTCCAAATAAAGTTGATATCCTAGATTGTGATTATGATAATGAAATTTATGAAAAACAAATCAAAGGATACGAAAACTGCCCTGAAAGAGGAGCCAGATGCAACATATGTTTTAAATTACGTCTAGAAAAAACTGCCGAATTAGCCAAGAAAAATAATTATGATTACTTTTGCTCAACACTAACTGTAAGTCCATACAAAAACGCAAAATTAATCAATGAAATAGGAAACGAATTAGCCAAAAAATATCAAATCAAATGGCTATATTCAGATTTTAAAAAGAATGATGGATATAAAAAATCAATAGAGTTATCCAAAAAGTATAATTTATATCGCCAAAACTATTGTGGCTGTATATACTCAAAAAAAGAACAAGAAGAAAAAAATACCATTAAAATTGCCTAAAAAAAAAGTAGACAAACAAAACTGAAGCCAAAACCTAAACAGTTTATATTGTCTACTTTTTATTAACTATTTAACTTGAAAATAATTAAATACTTCATACCCTAAAAAGATACAACTTGCTAAGAAGAAAGCAATTGCTACTACCATAAAAAACTTATTATCAGCAAATCCAGATCTAGTAAGTACCTTAGGTTTACTATTAGACTCTACAGAAGGATTTTCTGAAACTACCGCTTCCTTAGAAATCTCAGTATTAACCGTATCAACTCCAAATTCCCTAATAGGTTCTACATTTGAAGTAACCATTACATTATCATTAACTGCCTCACCTAAAGCCTTATTTAAATTAGATTCCTTAGATCCATCAAAGACTAATTTATTAACCGTTGGGGCTTGAGATACTATTGGTTCATTAACCACAGGTATTGGATTTACTGGTTGATTAGGTGTAAGAATAGGATCTGGTATTTTTACATCTGGAGTAACTGGTTGCGGAATAGGCTTTACTTCTTCCTTTACTGGAGAAATAATACTAACAGACTTATCAACTGAAACTCCTTCATTTAAAACCGGTTCAATTACTGGAGGAACTATACTAGGAGTTACTATATCAGTCTTTATCTCCGTAGGAATAGTAGCTTTAGGCATTTCCATCTTCACTTCCGGTACAGGTAAAACTGATACCGGTTCAACCTCTGCAGATTTAACCTCTTCCCTTACTTCAGGTATCGTATCATTTACTACAGGAGATACAGAAGGAGCATTATCATTAACATTTTTAGTATCTTCTATCGGAAAAACAGGAACATCCTCAAAAATTACCTCTTTGCTATTATCTATTTTATAATAATCTTCCGTAACCTTAGTAACAGCCTTTTTTACCGTTGTAATATATGTCTTTTGAACATTAATATTTTGTTCTTTATTAATTAATATCGTTGAAATAACTACACTCTTTCCACTAGGCAAAAACACATTTTGAGAAGTAATATTGTTATCCTCACTCTTTACTGAATAAGTAATTAATTCCTTAACAATTTCTGCAATCTTTGCTTTTTCCATAGAATCTTCAATATTAATCATACTAGCAGTACCATCAATATTCTTAATTATCTTAGAAACAAAAATATTATCACTTTCATTATCTCTCTCAATCCAATATACTACATAATCACTACCATCTACATCAATTGAAAATATTACATTAGCAGTTCTATCAATTCCGTGTTCATCAACAATTTTTATACTTTTACTTTCCATAATATCCTCCTAAAAGCACTATTAAAACGAGTATTCATATCTTATACTCCTACTATTAAAATAAGTATAACACAATTGTCATATATATTCAAGCAATTTAATATATTTTACAACCAAAGTATTTAATTATCTATCTACATATGTTAAAATATTATTATATAAAGAAGGGATTAATAATATGGAAGAAATAATGGAATTAGGAATTAAAGAAGCAAGAAATACTATGAATGAAAATAAAGGAGGTCCTTTCGGAGCAGTTATTACTGATAAAAATGGAAAGGTAATTTGTGTAGCCTCTAATCTAGTATTAGAAAACCACGATCCAACTGCTCACGCAGAAATAATGGCTATTAGAAAAGCTGGAGAAATATTAAAAACTCACGATTTATCTAATTGTATCCTATATGCTACCGGATATCCCTGCCCTATGTGCTTATCAGCTATTATTTGGGCTAACATTAAAGAAGTCTATTATGGTACTGACTATCTAGATGCCAAAAAAATTGGTTTTAGAGATGACTTTATCTATACATACCTTAAAAACCCCGATGAAAACCTCCTAAAACTTAAACAAATAGATAGAGAAAAATGCTTGACGCTATTTGATGAATATCTTGAAAAAAGCAAAGAAATATATTAAACAAAAATTGTACAGTTTACAACAAATAATTAAAAGAATGATCATTCTTTTAATTATTTTTATTATCCTTGACTATTCCCATTTTTTCATCTTCATTTAATTTTCTAATCATCAACAGTTTTTGTTGATTAATCTTTTCTTGTTCTTTCATTTGTCTCTTTATTATTTCCATCTTTATCTTATTACCCATTATCTTATTTTCCATATTATTAAGTTTCCCAATAACATCACGATACTCATTAATATCACCCTGATACCTCTTAAATTGCTGATTATACTGAATTTTTAAATTTACAATATCCTCCAAAGTTTCATCAACAATTCTACTAGCATTATCAACTGAATTAATTGCCTCCATAATTTTATTTCCATAATCTACTGTCTCATAAACTCTATACCTCTTCTCTTCCCAAACTAAATTATGATATAAATTACTTATAATATTTTTAGTAGTTACTGTCTCCCTAACAATAGAAGGAATCATTCCTCTTAAAGGACTTAACATAAGTAAACTAAAATACTTAAATGAATTAATAAGTAGTTGTCCAAATCCTTTTAAATGATAATCAACAGCTTCTGTAGAACTAATTTTATTCATATTTTTATTTAACATATCCATCATATCCATTTGTTCTTTAATAAATAAATCATATTTTTCTTTCTCTAATTCTACATTATACGCCCTAGTTTTAAACTCATTAAAATCAATATTTCTATCCTTTAATTCTAATACCTGCTTATTCTTATAATCTTCATACTCACTCATATTATCTTGTAAAGCATCAATTTTTAAATATAAATATTTATATACATCAAGTAATTTATAATCTTCTACCAACATCTTTTGTTCATCCCCAGAAGTTATCTTTTTTAATTCAATAATATCATCTATTAAAGGCATATCATCCAGTTCTAATATATATTCAAAGTCATAATTATCCTTTAAATAATCATACTTATTTTTTAACGCATCTACTTTATGAAGTAATTGTTTAATTTCTCGTAAATTTTTTTCACACTTTTCTAGTTCTACAGTATCATTATTAATTTCACTAAGAATATATAAATCATTCCTAAGAATTTCCAGTTCATTTACAGTTATAATTAAATTTTTTTTAATTCTATCAATAATCTTCTTCTCTAACCTATTCACTTCAATTCTACTTGTCTCTTTAGAGACATTATTAAAAGAATTACTTTTTAAAGTCTCCTTCTTCTCAACATTTTTATTTTTAAAAGAAACATTACTTTTCTTATTCTTTACATAAACTTCCTTATTTAAATCAACTATGTTCTTTCCATCATCAGTATCTTTAAATAAATTATTTAGATCTAACTTCTCTAATGAAGATTTATCAACTTTTAAATTATCTTTATCTATAATATTATCATATATCATTAAAGGTATTGCCGCCATTACTTTAACAATATTAAAATATGCCCTCATATCAACCTCATCTAAATCTCGTTTCCTTTTCCTTAACTTTATAAGTCTTAATCGATCAGAAAAACGTCCCCTATGTCCATTTGTTGCCATAACAAAACACCTCTATTTTTACATATATTTATACAATAATATAAATATAACATATGAAATATGTTTGTCAATAATTTTTAAATATAATTTTTATTTTTACAAATTAACTCACAAAAAAAGACCATATATGAAGTAAACTATATAAGTCCACTTCACATAATGATCTTTTAATTAACTATTAATCAAGAAACTTTTCTTCTAAAACTTCTGAAGGTTCATCATCAAAAAACTCTTTTTCTAATGAAAAACCAATATCCATATATTCCTTAGCTCCTGTACCAGCAGGAATTAGTTTACCAATAATAACATTCTCTTTAAGTCCATGTAAATTATCAACTTTTCCCTTAACCGCAGCTTCAGTAAGAATTCTTGTAGTCTCCTGGAATGAAGCAGAAGCTAAGAATGAATCAGTTTGTAATGAAGATTTAGTAATACCAAGTAATAATGGTTGTCCAATAGCAGGTTTCTTACCTTGTAAAATTACATCCTTATTACCTTCAGTAAACTTATTAATAGAAACTACCGTACTAGGCAAGAAATTAGTATCTCCAGAATCCATAATTCTAATCTGAGAAATCATTCTTCTAGCAATAAGCTCTACGTGTTTATCATTAATATCAACACCTTGAGAACGATATACTTTCTGAACTTCTTTTAATATATACTGTTGAACTGTATTAGGATCAGTAACCATTAACAATTCTTTTGGACTAGCATTACCTTCAGTAAGTCTATCACCGGCAGATACTTTATCTCCCTTCTCAACTCTCAATTTAGCACCATATGCTGTTAAATGTTCTCTAACCTCATTAGCATTCTTAATAAATATTTTAGTTCTTCCTTTTTGATCTTCAATTTTAGAAACTGTTCCGTCAATTTCCGCAATAGTAGCCTTACCTTTAGGAGTTCTAGCTTCAAATAACTCTTCAACACGAGGTAAACCTTGTGTAATATCATCTCCACCAGCAACACCGCCAGTATGGAAGGTTCTCATTGTTAACTGTGTACCTGGTTCTCCAATAGATTGAGCTCCCATCGTACCAACAGCTTCACCAATTTCTACAATATTTCCAGTAGCCAAGTTTCTACCATAACACTTACAACATACACCATGATCAGTTCTACAAGTAAGAACAGTTCTAATTTCAACCTCTTCGATACCTGCAGCAATAATCTTGTCAGCAATATTCTCAGTTATAAGTTCATTTTTGTCAATAATCATTTCTTTAGTATTAGGATCAATTACCTTCTTATTAGTATATCTACCTAATATTCTATCATATAATGGTTCAATAATACCATCTTTATCATCCTTAAATGCTGATACTACTACACCTTGAGTTGTACCACAATCTTCTTCTCTTACAATCAAATCCTGAGCAACATCAACAAGTCTTCTTGTCATATAACCAGAATCAGCTGTCTTAAGTGCTGTATCAGCACTACCTTTTCTAGCACCGTGTGTAGATAAGAAGAATTCAGATACTGACAAACCATCTCTAAATGAAGATTTAATAGGAATTTCTACGGGTTCTCCATTAGGTTTAGACATTATACCACGCATACCTGCTAACTGAACGAAGTTAGAAATAGATCCACGTGCTTTAGAATTCATCATTATAAATATTGGATTATCCTCATACTCATCACTCTTCGCATAAGCTTCAAGCTCTTTTTCAATATCCTTTTTAGCTTTATCCCAAACACTAATAACCAAATCAAATCTTTCTTTATCAGTAATTAAACCTCTTTGATACTGTTTATTAATCTTCTTAACCTCAGCCTCAGAATCTTCAATAATCTTATCCTTATTCTTACTAGTTACAACATCTGAAGCAGCTATAGTAATACCAGAATAAGTAGAATATTTAAATCCTAAATCTTTCAACTTATCAAGCATTATTGAAGTTTCAGTAGTTTTATACTTCTTAAACATTTGCGCAATTATTTTCTCTAAAGTACCCTTCTTAAATGCTGAAGCTTTAGGAATTTCTTTTATCTTCTCAAGTATATTTTCTCCTGGAGCAATAAAATATTTATTTGGAGTATATTTTTCAATATTCTCATCACTTGGTTCATTAACATAAGGGAATGAATCAGGTAAAATTTCATTAAATATTAATTTACCAACAGTTGTAACCAAATATTGATTCTTATGAGAATCCAAAAATACTTTATGTTTAAATGAATTTACTGGTACAACAATTCTTGTATGTAAATCAACTTCTCTTCTATTATAAGCCATAATAGCTTCATTAGAATTCTTAAATACTCTACCTTCGCCCTCATGACCAGGTTTCTCCATAGTAATATAATAGTTACCTAAAATCATATCCTGGCTAGGAGTAACAATAGGTTTTCCATCTTTAGGAGACAAAATATTATTAGCACCTAACATTAAAATTCTAGCTTCAGCTTTTGCTTCCTCAGATAAAGGTACGTGGACTGCCATCTGGTCACCATCAAAATCCGCATTAAATGCTGTAGTAACTAATGGATGTAATCTTATAGCCTTTCCTGATACTAACTTAGGTTCAAATGCTTGAATACCTAATCTATGTAACGTTGGAGCACGGTTTAACATAACTGGATGTTCCTTAATAACTTCCTCTATCACATCCCAAACCTTAGGATCTCTAGTATCAATCATTTTTTTAGCAGATTTAATGTTATTTGCTATTTCTTTAGTTACCAAACCATTTATAACATGAGGTTTAAACAATTCAAGGGCCATTTCCTTTGGTATACCACATTGATACATCTTAAGATCAGGTCCAACAACAATAACAGAACGGCCAGAATAGTCAACACGTTTACCTAACAAGTTTTGACGGAATCTTCCCTGTTTACCTTTTAACATACTAGAAAGAGACTTCAAAGCTCTATTTCCTGCTCCTGTAACACTTCTACCTCTACGACCATTATCAAATAATGAATCAACAGCTTCTTGAAGCATTCTTTTTTCATTTTGAATAATAATTGAAGGAGCATTTAACTCTACTAATTTCTTTAAACGATTATTTCTATTTATTACTCTTCTATATAAATCATTTAAATCTGAAGTTGCAAATCTACCACCATCTAATTGAATCATTGGTCTTAATTCAGGTGGAATAACTGGAAGTGCTTCTAGTATCATCCATTCAGGTTTATTACCTGACTTAGCAAAAGAATCAAGAACATCTAATCTTTTAACTAATCTAAGTTTTTTCTGACCAGTAGCACCTTCCAATTCCTTTTGAAGAGTTTCTAATTCTTTTTCAACATCAAGCTCACTAAGTAATTCCTTAATAGCTTCTGCACCCATACCAACTCTAAAAGTATTTCCATACTTCTCGTAGTAGGCTCTATACTCTTTATCTGATAACGTTTGTTTCTTTATCAAAGTTGTAGCTCCTGGATCAAGTACTACATATGAAACGAAATAAATTACTTCTTCCAAATCTCTTGGAGACATATCCAAGCAAAGTCCAATATAAGAAGGAATACCCTTAACAAACCAAATATGACTAACAGGTGTTGCCAATTCAATATGTCCCATTCTCTCTCTACGTACTTTAGATTTTGTAACTTCAACGCCACAACGATCACATACAATATTTTTATATCTTAATCTCTTATATTTACCACAACTACATTCATAATCACGTGTTGGTCCAAATATCTTTTCACAGAAAAGTCCATCTCTTTCAGGTTTTAAAGTTCTATAATTAATTGTTTCAGGTTTTAAAACCTCACCATAACTCCACGCTCTAATATCATCAGGTGATGCAATTCCTATTTTTAAAGCTTTAAATTTATTTGCTTCTAACATTAGAAATCACCTCCCATATCATCAAAATCATCAAAAGTATCTACACCATCATCATATTCTAAAGGCAAATCCAACTCATCATCAGAGTCCTCGTCTTCTTCATCATGCTCATCATCATAATCCATTTCTTCATCATCATCTCTAAATAATTCAGGTTTTTGAATTTCTTCAGATAAAGGAGTATCATCCTCATCTTCTTCTTTTTCAAGTTCACTAATACTTACTACTTCATCATCATTATTAACAACAGAAATATTAAGTCCCAATGCTTGGAATTCTTTAATAAGAACTCTAAACGATTCAGGAATACTTGGTTCAGGTAACGATTGACCCTTAACAATAGACTCATATACTTTGACCCTACCAATAACATCATCAGATTTATAAGTAAGAATCTCTTGTAATACATGAGAAGCACCATAAGCCTCAAGTGCCCATACTTCCATTTCACCAAATCTCTGTCCACCAAATTGTGCTTTACCACCAAGTGGTTGTTGAGTAACAAGTGAATATGGACCAGTAGCTCTTGCATGTAATTTATCATCAACCATATGATGTAACTTAATCATATACATTACACCAACATTAATACGATTATCAAATGGCTCACCTGTTCTACCATCATATAAAACAGTCTTTCCATCAGGATCCATTCCTGCCTCTGCCATCATCTTTTCAATATCATCCTTTTTTGCACCATCAAGCACTGGTGTAGCCATATAAACTCCAAGTTTTTTACAAGCCATACCCATATGAAGTTCTAGTATCTGTCCAATATTCATACGAGAAGGAACACCTTGTGGATTTAACATAATATCTACCGGTCTACCATCTGGTAAATATGGCATATCCTCTTGTGGTAAAATAAGTGAAATAACACCCTTATTACCATGACGACCTGACATCTTATCTCCAACTTGAATCTTTCTTTTTTGAATAATATATACTCTAATAACTTTACTTACACCACTAGGCATTTCATCATTATCCGCTTTTGTATAAACTTTAACATCGTGTACAATACCATCTCCACCATGTGGAACAGTCAATGATGAATTTCTAACTTCCCTAGTCTTCTCTCCAAAAATTGCATGTAATAATTTCTCTTCACTAGTTAAATCAGCCATTCCTTTAGGAGTTACCTTACCTACAAGAATATCTCCCTCTTTAACTTCTGTACCTATTCTTATAATACCATTCTCATCAAGATTCTTTCTTGCATCTTCTCCAACATTTGGAATATCTCTCGTAATTTCCTCAGGTCCTAACTTCGTATCTCTACACTGTATTTCATAATCTTCAATATGTAAAGAAGTATAAACATCATCTTTAACTAATCTCTCATTCATTATAACCGCATCTTCAAAGTTATAACCATTAAAAGTCATAAAAGCAACTACAACATTTTTACCAAGTGCCAATTCACCCTTATCAGTACTTGGACCATCAGCAATTACCTGACCCCTCTTAACTTTATCTCCAGCTCTTACTATTGGCCTTTGATTAGCAGTTTCACCCTGATTAGAACGCTCAAATGTTGTTAAATTATAAATATCTTCGCCTTTAGCATTCTTAACAATAATCTTTTTTGCATCTACGTAAGTAGTAATACCATCAGCCTTTGCTACCACTACTGCTCCACTATCTCTAGCAGCCACATATTCAACTCCAGTACCTACATAAGGGGCTTCTGTTGACAAAAGAGGTAATGCTTGACGTTGCATATTAGCACCCATCAACGCACGAGTAGCATCATCATGTTCCAAAAATGGAATCAAACTTGTAGTAATAGATACTACTTGTTGAGGTGAAACATCAATATAATCAACTTTTTCAGCAGGTATAATAACATTTTCTCCATTATACCTACCAGATACTGTACTATCTGTAATAAAATTATTATCATCTACATTAACTGTAGCTTGAGAAATATAGAAATCCTGTTCTTCAGATGCTGTCAAATAATCAACCTGATCAGTCAACTTCTTATTTTCAACTTTACGATATGGAGTCATTATAAATCCATACTCATTAATTTTAGCATAACTAGCAAGAGAAGTAATAAGTCCAATATTCTGTCCTTCAGGAGATTCAATTGGACAAATTCTACCATAGTGTGAAGCATTAACATCACGTACTTCTACACCTGCTCTATCACGAGATAAACCACCAGGTCCTAAAGCCGATAATCTTCTCTTATGAGTAAGTTCAGCAATTGGGTTAACTTGATCCATAAATTGAGATAACTGACTGCTACCAAAAAATTCCTTTATAACAGCTGTCACTGGTCTAATATTAATAAGCGTTTTTGGAGTAACTGTTTCCATATCTTGAGTAGTCATTCTCTCACGAATAACTCTCTCCATTCTACTAAAACCAATCTTAAATTGATTTTGTAACAATTCTCCAACCTGTCTAATTCTTCTATTACCAAGATGATCTATCTCATCATCATGACCAATACCATCCATTAAATTTAAATAATATGATACAGAGGCATAAAAATCAGAAATTGTTAAAGTTTTAACTGTAAGTCTTTGATCATTACCAATAACCTTAACTTTTTTCTTTGGATTAAGTGGAGAATATACGTATAACACTTGAATAGTACCATCTTGATTAAGATCTGTATTAATCTTAGCTTCCTCTAATCCATATCCATCTTTTAAATACTTATCCAATTCTAAAACTACATCTTTTGTTAATAAAGTACCATCAGTAAATTTAACTTCTCCATCAACAACAACATCTTGAGCTAATACTTTACCAACTAATCTATCAGTAATATTTAATCTTTGATTAAACTTATATCTACCAACTTTTGCTAAATCATAACGAAAATTATCAAAAAATCTAGTAATTAATTGATTCTTAGAACTATCTAAAGTTGTTGGTTCACCTGGTCTTAATTTTTCATAAATTTCAATCAAAGCTTCATCTGTATTTTTTGTAGAATCTCTTTCAATCGTATTTTTTAAATATTCATTATTATCAAATAAATCAAGAATATCTTTATCACTAGAAAGACCAAATGCCCTAAGTAATGTTGTAAGTGGAACCTTTCTAGTTCTATCTATTCTTACATACAAAACATCCTTTGCATCTGTTTCATATTCTAACCATGTACCTCTAGTAGGTATAACCTTTGAAGCAAATACAGGTTTACCATTCTTATCTACTTCTTTAGAAAAGTACACACTAGGAGATCTAACTAATTGCGATACAACAACCCTTTCAGCACCATTTATAACGAAAGTTCCACTATCAGTCATTAAAGGCATATCTCCCAAGAAAATTTCTTGTTCCTTAACTTCACCTGTCTCATTATTAAACAATCTTGTTTGAACCTTTAATGGAGCAGCATAAGTTATTTGTCTATCCTTACACTCCTTAATTGAATATCTTGGCGTATCAAATACATAATCGTTAAACTCCAAAGATAGACTTCCAGAAAAACTTTCCACTGGAGAAAAATCTTCAAGTACCTCCTTAACCCCTTCTGTAACGAACCATTGATATGATTCCTTTTGAATCTGCAACAAATTATCAAGTTCCAATGAATTCTTAATCATAGAGAAATTTCTTCTCTCCCTATAATCACCGCTTTGCTTTATTTTGTAAGCCATTAATTTTTCACCCCAATACCAAAATTTTTAAAGATTTCCACGCCTAAAAAGACGTGTTACCAATATATAATGTTAACACCATAAAAGTAAAAAGTCAACGAATTATTTATTATTTATCATTTTTTTCTCTATTTTCCTTATCTAATAAAAAAAGAACCTATTTCTAGGTTCATAAACTACTTAAGTTCTACAGTAGCTCCAGCTTCTTCAAATTGTGCTTTAAGTT
>ERZ857629.327-NODE-327-length-70460-cov-36.024856_pt1 | contig 70460 bp, 55 predicted proteins | sample MGYA00519700_ERZ857629 | MGnify/ENA primary metagenome ERZ857629 (study PRJEB31778, sample SAMEA3449351) | human gut metagenome | biome: human gut; feature: human-associated habitat; material: faeces | place: United Kingdom | collected 2010/2012 ... | reverse complement strand
TGCTCTATGGCGTTGCACGTTACGCTGTCGCCTAAATTTATTTAGGACAATATTGGCTTTTTTGATGGCGTTTTCGGTTATTTTGTCGGATGGCGTTGGTCGTGGGGATAGTGAAAGGGGACGGGTGGTTGTGCGGCTATGATTGCCGGTGTCAGGTGGCGGTGGGAATTGTGGTATCGGGGAGGTGATGGAGGATTTGGGTGAGGGGGGAGATGGGGGATTGGGCATAGAGTGGGGTGACGTCGAAGGCGGCACGGGCCAGCCAGGTGAGTTGTTTTTTTGCGTATACGCGGGTGTTTTTAGCGATGCGAGCTATGGCGGTGGTGCGGTCGAGCGTTCCGTCGAAGTGACTGAACCATTCTTTGAAGCCGACGGTGTTGAGGGCATTGAGGTGTCGCAAGGGGTACATGCGTTGTGCTTCTTGTTCCATGCCGTCGGCTACCATTTGGAGGACACGCGCGTTGATGCGGTCGAAGAGTTGAGGTCGTGGCATGGTGAGGGCGAATGTAACGGCGTGCAGCTCCGGGGCAGTGGGGCGTCCGGTGAGGTGGCTGCTGTAAGGGCGTCCGGCTTGGAGGCTGACTTCGATGGCGTGTATTATGCGGCGTGTATTGGCCGGGTCTACGGTGGCTCGGTATTGCGGGTCGAGAGTGGCGAGCAGTTCGAGCAGGTGTTGCAGTCCGTGTCGGTGGTATAGGTCGAGTACGTATGTGCGTGTGTCTTCGGTGATGGTGGGCATGTCGTCGATGCCGTGCAGCAGTGCGTGTAGGTACATCATGCTGCCTCCGCAGATGATGACGTAGGGGCTGTTTTGCCATAGTCGCGGTAGCAGCGTGTGTACGTCTTGAACGAATTGGGCGGCGCTGTATGTGGCGTCTATGGGTAGTGTGCCTACGAGGTGGTGTGGTATTGCGGCGAGTTGGTCCGGGGTCGGTGCGGCTGTGGTAATGGGAATGTCGCGATAAATCTGGCGCGAGTCTGCGCTGATGATATGGCAGTGCAGGTGTCGCGCCAGTTCTATGGCGAGTGTGGTTTTGCCGCTTCCGGTGGCACCGGTGATGATGATGGCGGTGCCACCGGGACGGGCGTATGTATCAGCGATGGTTTTGTGCAACGATACGGGCTATTTGGACGATGACTTCTGTGGCTTTTTCCATGGAGGGGATAGGTATGTATTCGTAGCGTCCGTGGAAGTTGAGGCCGCCGGCAAATATGTTGGGGCATGGCAGGCCTTTGAATGAGAGTTGTGCTCCGTCTGTGCCGCCGCGTATGGGTACTACTTTGGGCGTGACGCCGCTGTCTCGCATAGCTTGTTCGGCTGTGTCGATGATGTGCATCAGCGGTTCGATTTTTTCGCGCATGTTGTAGTACTGGTCTTTGATTTCGATGGCGCAGCAGTCGGGAAATTCGTGGTTGATTTTGCGTGCGAGGTGTTCCATCTCTTTTTTGCGGCGTTCGAAGCGGTCGCGGTCGTGGTCTCGTATGATGTATGTGAGCACTGTTTTTTCGACGGTTCCTTCCATGCCTATGAGGTGGTAGAATCCTTCGTATCCTTCGGTGTGTTCGGGGGTTTCCCATCGTGGGAGCATGATGACAAACTGGTTGGCTATGCGCATCGAGTTTATCATTTTGTGTTTGGCGTATCCCGGGTGTACGTTGCGCCCTGTGAAGGTGACGCGTGCGACTGCGGCGTTGAAGTTTTCGTATTCGAGTTCGCCTATTTCGCCTCCGTCCATAGTGTATGCCCAGTCGGCACCGAAGAGTTGGACATCGAATTTGTGTGCGCCTTGGCCGATTTCTTCGTCGGGGTTGAAGGCTATGCGTATTTTGCCGTGTTTGATTTCGGGGTGTTGTTGGAGGTGGTCTACGGCGGAGATGATTTCGGCTATACCTGCTTTGTCGTCTGCGCCGAGCAGGGTATTGCCATCGGTGACGATGAGTGCCTGTCCTTTGTAGTTGAGCAGTTCGGGAAAGTCGTTGGGCGACAGTGTAATGCCTGTATGCTTGTTGAGCAGTATGTCGCCGCCGTCATAGTTTTCGACGATGCGTGGGGTAACATTGTGCCCGCTCATGTCGGGTGATGTGTCGAGGTGTGCGATAAATCCGATGGTGGGAATGCCTTCGGCATCGGTGTTTGCCGGCAGTGTCGCCATGAGGTACCCGTTGTCATCGAGGGTGATGTCGTCGAGTCCCATTTGGCGGAGTTCGTCGGCGAGATATTTGGCGAAGGTCATTTGCCCGGGTGTGGAGGGCGTCATGTTGGTGAGTTCATCGCTCTGGGTGTCGTATTTGACGTACCGCAGAAATCTGTCTACTACGTTCATGGTGATGTGTATTTGTTGTAGTGCTTTTGTGTATGTTTGCTTATTTCTTGTGGTGCTTGACGTGTGAAGGTGTCAATACCTTGATTTCGGGGCGCCAGGCGTCTACGTCGATGTATGTGCCTTCTATGGGAACTGAGGCGTTTTTGTCGCTGAAGACTATGGCTACGCGGTTGCCTGTCTTGATGTCTGTTTTGTCAACGATGAGTACATCGGCTCCATCGATGTTGTGGTGGTGAAATGTGGGGATTCCGCGCCACATGGCGGGATTTTGGCGTCGCAGGTTCATGACGTTGGAGGTGTATTGCATAAGTTGGCGCTGTTGGTCGTCGAGGGGGACGATGTGTCCGGATGTGCGCGAGACGTTGTCTTTTTGCCATCCGTGGTTGTCGACTGCGCGGTCGCCGAATTCGTCGCCGTAGTATAGTGTTATGGGTCCGTTATATGCGGCGAGTATCGCCATGCGTGTCATTTGTTTTTCGATGTATAGTGGCTCGGCGGGGTTGAGGTGGTCGGCCAGGCGGTATCCGTCGTGGTTGGTGACAAACAGGTTGGGCAGCACGGTGTCGTCCTTGTATCCGCGTTGGCGTGGGGTGCTGAGCACGTATATTATATCGTCCCAGTTGTCAAGTCCTTCGCTTTCGATGTCTTGCATGGGGCCGGAAATACGTTCTTTTCCGTCGAAGTCGAAGGCGCTGATGAGTCCGTGGTCACTGTATACGCCGGCGTTGATGGCGTTTGCGTCACCCCAGTCTTCGCCTACCATGTATGCGAGTGTGCCCCAGCGCTTGCCTTGTGCAGCGCGATGGTCGGCGAGGTCTTGTACGGCTTGGCGTATTTCGCGCCAGTAGTTGTGTCCGTTTTGTACGACTTGGTATGCCTGGTCGAGGCGCCATCCGTCGATGTCGTAGTTGTCTATCCACCAGGTGGCCACTTCGCGAAAGTAAGGCAGGGAGGCGGGGTAGGCGACATTGCCCGAGGGTATGGTGTCGCGCACGTTGGCGCTGGGTGTGCTGTCTATGGTGTATCCCGAGGGTGAGGGTGTGGTGACTCCGCCGTGGTGCCCGAAGACGCCGTCAAGGATGACGTAGAGGCCGCGTGCATGGGCTTCGTCGATGAGGTGTCGCAGATCGTCCGGTGTGCCGAAATGGGGGTCTATGGCGAAGTAGTCGTTGGCGAAGTATCCGGTGGACCGGAGTTTTTCGCCGCCTTTGGCTTTTGAGCTGTCAAATATAGGGGTGAGCCAAATGGCATTGGCGCCGATGGAGGCTATGTGGTCGAGGGCGGCGGTGACGCCGGCGATATTGCCGTCTTTGCGGTTGTCGTCGGGCCCCCACATGGCGGTGTATCCCGGGGTGGTGGCGGTGGTATCGCGGTTGAAGGACGCTACCATAACTTGGTATATTGTCAGCGACTGTTGGTCTTCGTAGCGTTTTGGCAGTCGTGGTTGACGAGCGGCGTAGGCAGCGATGAGTATCGTGGCGAGTGCCAGTGTGATGGCTGTAAGTATGGTGCGGGTGTATGTCATGGCGAGGTAATTGTGTAATGGTGGTGCCTTGTGTGTCGTTGGCTATGGACCGGGGCAGCAGTAGTGATGGTGCCGGCGTTGCCGAGGGCGAAGCCAACGTGTGTATGTTTAGTCTTCATTGCCGGCAAATTGCATGAGATAGGCCTTGATAAAGTCGTCGAGGTCGCCGTCCATGACGGCGTTGACATCGGATGTTTGGTGTCCGGTGCGGTGGTCCTTGACGCGGCGGTCATCGAATACGTACGAGCGTATCTGGCTGCCCCATTCGATTTTCATCTTGCCGGCTTCAATCTTGGCCTGCTCCTGCATACGGTGTTGCAACTCTTTGTCGTATAGGATGGAACGCAGTTGGCGCATGGCGTTTTCCTTGTTTTTAGGCTGGTCGCGAGTCTCTGTGTTTTCGATGAGGATTTCTTCGTGCTCGCCTGTGTAGGGGTCTACGAATTGGTAGCGCAGTCGTACACCCGATTCTACTTTATTGACGTTCTGGCCGCCGGCGCCGCCGCTGCGGAAGGTATCCCATGACACTGCGGCCGGGTCGACGCGTACTTCGATGGTGTCATCTACCAGCGGGGTAACGAAGACCGAGGCGAATGATGTCATGCGTTTGCCTTGGGCATTGTATGGTGAGACGCGCACCAGGCGGTGAACACCGTTTTCGCTCTTGAGAAATCCGTAGGCAAAGTCGCCTTCGACGTTGATGGTGCAGGATTTGATGCCGGCTTCATCGCCCTCGAGGATGTTGGCTATCGAGGTCTTGTAGCCGTGCTTCTCGCACCAGCGCAGGTACATACGCATCAGCATCTGTGCCCAGTCCTGACTCTCTGTGCCTCCGGCTCCGGAGTTGATTTTGAGTACCACGCCGAGGCGGTCTTCTTCGCGGCGTAGCATGTTGCGTAGTTCGAGGTCTTCAATCTTGGTGGCTGCATCGGCGTACAGCCCGTCCAATTCGGCTTCGTCGACAAGGCCTTCTTTGGCGAAGTCCAGCCCGGTTTCGACCTCGCTGACGGCTTTGTCAACTTCATCGTAGCGTTCAATCCAGCCTTGTAAGTCCTTGATTTTCTTCATCTGTACCTGCGCTTCCTTGGGGTGTTCCCAGAAGTCGGGAACGTGTGTGTGCAGTTCTTCTTCTTCGACTTGGATTTTCTTGCCGTCGATGTCCAGGTAGTGTCGCAACGCATCGCGGCGTTGTCCCAGTTCTTTTATTTGGTCTTGTGTAATCACTTTCAGTGTCTTGTTAGTCTAAATATAGTGCAAAGTTACGATATTTCGGCGAGAAATGGTTAAATACCGCAAATTAATCGGTTGTGCTCTTTTGCCCGGGACGTGTAATAGCCGTTTCTGCCGCTTTTGCATGGTCTTATGTGGCTGTCGTGGCTATTGATATTTGTCCTGCGATTCGGGGGCTATATGATGGTTTTTGAGCCTGTTGTGGGCGCTATATTTCGGAGGGGTAGGGGCAAAAAAAAGTCCGAATACGCTTCGACAGCGGATTCCGGACCAGCCATTAGGCATTGTTGACTTCTAAAGTTCGGTTTCTTATTGCCACTACCATACATGTAGGTAGGGCTACATAAACCATTTGAGATTATATCATACTTACTTGTGTGCAATGCGATGGCTGTCCGGCCGGACGGTGGCGGCGTCTCACGATGGCGGTCGTCGCAGTGGCGTGCTTTGCTCTGCCTTTTATGTGGCGGAATGGGCTCGCGTGGATAGCTTTGCTTTGCACTTGCAAAGTTATGCATTTATTGGCTGCAAGCCAAGGCTAATTAAGGTATGTTTGCTACTTTTTAATTAAATTAACTGTAGGGTTATGCCATTTTGGTTTGCATGGCTTAGCGTATGGTGTTTATTGTTGCAGTTCTTTGGTGTCGGGTGCAGGCTGTGTTCGGTCTGCAGACGTTTCCGGCTGTGCATCGCTGTCTGTGGTGGGAATTGCAGGGATTTCGTCCTCCGGAATTTGGTCAGTATTGGCCCGGCGTTTATGTCCCAATGGAATGGTGTAGGATATGGTGATGGAGCCGCTTAGAGGTGAGGATGCGGTGCCGTAACCGGGGATGTACCAAGGGTCGCCGCCGACAGGGTGGCTTTGGTGCAGTATGGTGTGATAGCGTAATGCCCAGCCGGCGCTGATATTGCCCCATAGGCGTACGCGCAGGCCCAGCACTATTTCCAGCCATCCGGCCGAGGCACTTTGTGATGGGATATCGAAGGTAGTCTTGTCGCCCCAGTATGTACCGGGGTCGGTGGCGCCTGTAACTTCGTATTTGAAGGAAGCAAAGCCGTAGCGCAGTCCGCCGTAAAGTTGGTAGGCGGGATTGGAATTGAACAGGAAGTTATAGTCCATGCCCAATTTGGCGTAAGGTGCCAGAGGTGAGCGGTAGGTGTATCCGTATTCGTCGGCATTATGGCGTGCCTGTCCCAGTCCGATTTCGACAGCGGGAATGTAGCGGTTGTGCATATTCAGTCGAATGTCAACGCCTCCGATACCATAGTCCTGACCAAATGCACGCATCACGGGATCCCATATATTAAGCCCGATGCTAACTTCGTAAATCTTGGGGTATAGCATTTTGGGCTTTTTTGGCAGCATAGTCGAGTCTACCCATTCGGTACCGGTGACGGTGTCTACCATAACTGTTTTGCCCTGATCATCGGTGTATTGCGTGGAGCGAGCTCGACGTGCTTCCAGTGCTCGCTGACGTATCAATGCCGAGTCTACGGGTGCGCGCATGGGCGATGTCGGGGTCACGGGGGTGATGCGGCGCTGGGCATCGGCGTTGCCGGGAAATAAAGGCAGCAGCATCAGCAGGGTTATGACGGCTGTGGCAAGTGTCTGGAGTCGTGGCGTGGTCATTGCTCGGATATGCGGAAGTAGATGTTGAGGTTGACGTCTTCGAGATTGGTGACCTCGGCTTGTGCCACACTGACGCTGTCGATGAGGTGTGTGGTGGACGTTGCCCCGGTGATGGTGTAGCGGTACATGGCGCCGCAGTCGTCATCGGCCAGCCATGGCGATGATGTGTATGTCAGCGTAAGGGTGTCGTTGAGACGGTCATTGTCCAGTCCGGCATAGCGGTAAGCAATGCACCAGCGCACACTTGATGCGGAATATCGTAGTGGCAGGTATTGTTTGGATACGGCCGTCCCGGCACTTACCAGCAGGCTGTCGCCGGCCACGCCTATGCCATGAATGTCGAGCGAGTCGAGGGTTGCAACCTCGCCGGTGGCGCTGTTGCGTAGTTGGGCTATGGGCATGGCACTGCGCATCTCGGTGCATCCGTCGCTGTTGCATCCGGGGGCAATGGCAGCGGCGGCGATGGCAGCGGCACAAGCGCTCAGTGTCAATACTTTTCCCATCGGATGATGTCGTTGAGGTCCTTGCGTGTCTTGGCCGGTACGGGAGCAGGACTGCCATCGGCTTCGGCGGCGGCATAGCCAAGGGGAATCAAGGCTACAGGCTCGACTTCGGCGGGCAGACCCAGGGCATCGCGTGCGGCTTCGACATCGAAGCTGCACACCCAGCAGGTGCCAAGGTCCAGCGCTGCCGCCGCCAGACAGATGTGCTCGACGGCTATGGCTAAGTCTATGTCTGTATGGTCTTTGTCATCCGAGGGGCGGTGCCATGCCTGTTCGTGATGGCCGCAGGCAACGATGAGGACGGGTGCATCGACAAAGGATGGGCGCGAGGCGTGCAGCAGGCGTTGGCGTGTGGCCTTATCGCGCACTACAACGAAGGTCCAGGGCTGGCGGTTGCAGGCGCTGGGCGCCAGTTGGGCTGTTTCGAGGATGGCTTTGACGATAGAATCATCCACGGGCGCCGAGGCATCATAGTGACGGCACGAGTAGCGCTCGCGTACAAGGTCGTAGAAGTATGGGTATTTGCTTATTGACATGGTTGCTTTTTATGGGAATTATGGGAGAAATGAGAATAATGGTAGCTATGGATTATTATTCGTCATTTTTGGACGACGTCGCGGTCCACGCCCAGGGTCTCGCTGATTTCGTAATGGTTGCGGTCGGCCGAGTTGCGTACTATCAGTTCGCCTACAAATCCGGCGAGGAACAACTGGCAGCCCAATATCATCAGTACCAGAGCAATATAGAAGTAAGGCGAATCGGTCACCAGGATGTAGTGTAGCCCGTGGTAGAGGTTGTAAAGCTTGATGGCGCCCACGCATATCACTGCCACAAAGCCCAGAAAGAACATCAGCGAGCCTATGAGGCCGAAGAAATGCATGGGCTTGGCGCCGAATTTGCCGGTAAACCACAATGTCATCAGGTCAAGGTAGCCGTTGACAAAACGGTCGAGGCCGAATTTGGTTTTGCCGTACTTACGAGCGCGGTGCTGCACCACCTTTTCGCCTATGCGGGTGAAGCCTGCGTTCTTGGCCAGATAGGGGATGTAGCGGTGCATATCGCCGTAGACTTCGATGTGTTTCACCACCGGGGCGCGGTAGGCCTTGAGGCCGCAATTGAAGTCGTGCAGGTTCTTGATGCCGCTCACGCGTCGCGCCGTGGCGTTAAACAACTTGGTAGGTATGGTCTTGGACAGCGGGTCGTAGCGTTTTTTCTTGTAGCCGGACACCAGGTCATAACCCTCTTCGGTAATCATGCGGTATAATTCGGGAATTTCGTCCGGGCTGTCTTGCAGGTCGGCGTCCATGGTGATGACCACGTCGCCCTGCGCGGCGGCAAAGCCCGTATTCAGCGCCGGCGACTTGCCGTAATTGCGACGGAATGAGATGCCGCGCACATGCTCGGGATTGGTCTCACGCAGATGCGTGATGACTTCCCATGAGTCGTCCGTGGACCCGTCATTCACAAAAATGATTTCGTAGCTGAAGCCGTGCTCGTCCATGACGCGGCGTATCCAACCTTCCAGCTCCGGGAGCGATTCGGCCTCGTTGTACAGAGGCACTACCACTGATATATCCATATATGTGTATTTTATTGATTTCAAAAAAACTGTGAGAATAATAGGAACTATGGGAATAATGGGGGCTACCGCTTGTGCGGCCTTCGGCGTTTGGCGTTATTTCTCAGCGCCAAAGGCGTCAGCAGCAGCGTGGCTGAGCATCCGCCGAACATAGCCAGCAGCATTACAAACATGGACGACTGTATGGCTGACGGGATGTGCCCATGCGCCACCAACGAAGCCATGGTACGCCCCAGACCGTTATCGCCCTGAGTTACGGCCAGTTGTCGCATCGTTAAGTCGGTCCATTGCGGTTCGGCATATCCCAAATACAGATACACCGTCAAGCCCAGCAGTATGCAGCCGCAGAAAACCATGGTGAATCCCTGCATCAGCGCCACCGCCGGATGTGGTTGCTCAGACAGCGAAGTCAGCCACCGACTTGTGCAGTAGTACATTGCAACCGGTACGCCGATAGCAGCCACAGCCGCCAAAGCCCCGACCCATACGCAATGCGTAGTCCAGACAATAGCCAGTGCCGTCAGCGACATCAGCCCCCCGATGACCACTCCGTCATCGATGCGCCGTGCCCTCGCGCCGCCCTTATTCGGCTTCTTGTCCGCCTTGTCCGTCATTGCGCGTTCTGTCGTGTCCTTATATGTCCTAATATGTTCTCTTGTGTCATTTTGCGTGCTCCGAACCTTCCGGGCACTATGACCTGCAAATTTACGCACTTTTTCCCACCTGTGCAACAGCCCCGAAAATGCCGCGTCGGCTCTAATGTCTAATGTCCGCCACGAGTCCTCGCCCCATATTTGTCCGCCTACGCGCCGAGACACCGGCCATTCAATTGCCTATCCCCCCTCTCAAAAAAAATTGCCTTAAAAAATCATTTTTTCCATTTACCTTTTCTCTCCCCTCGGTATATACACACAGACGCCGCCCCCAAAGGCCGCCGTCAAAACCAAATAAAAACAAAATCAACTAACAGCTAAAAACAATAAAATCATGGCAGAAACAAATGACAACTGGGAGTGTATCGGTAAGGTCAACTTCTTCTGGTACGGATACCGGACAGAAGATCTATATGTTAAGTATGTGAATGGTATTCCATTCTACAAAGTATGGGAATCTGTTGTCTATAAAAGCAGTGGGAAATATAATGCGTATATCAAAGCAGAAAAAGACCGTGGCAAGATTGAGTTTGACGTTCCGTCATGGGACCGTATACAGGACTAAGCGAATCCAATCAGAAACTAAATCGACGTATAATTAACAAAAGTAATACATACAATGATTTTATCAAATGATGAACAGACCCTATTAGAAGAGGGTATACTACTTTCTACAGAAAAACTCGTCATCTCCAAGGTTATGGTTGACGATGAAGATGATTATCAGTTCTCAGCTGACTGTTATGTCACAACAGATGAAGATGATGAAGATAAAGGTTATCTACACTTACGTCTTTTTGATGGGACATCAGATAGTTTTGACCCTTCTATATCATACAAAGATAGCTCAGTCAGCGATGTTGTACTGGAGTTTTATCAAGAAGGGGATGAAGACAGCTATCGGTTCGTATACAACACGAAAGAAGGGGCAAAACTATTCCTAAGCAACGGCAATAGTGAAAGAATCACTTCTGTGTCTAACCTAACAGGTTTGTCGTTAACTTTTGCCGCAAAGGTATTCTTTGTGGATGTTTTGAAAGGGATACTAGGATAAACGCTTTTAAAGATCTTTTTTAATAAGTAATTATATTTGTTTTATGGAAAAACATATAATAGCATCTCCATCGGTTAACCATGCTGCAATGGATGACATATTGGGCAATATGTATATCACAAATGTTGCGAAGAGACTCAGAGACTTGAATTCACCATCAGAGATAGATAAGAAACGTTGGTTATGGGAACTCATACAAAACGCTAAGGATACAATTGCCAAAGACCCCAATAGGGATAAAATAGACATACGCATAGAAATCAAAGGTGATGTTGTAAAATTCAAGCACAATGGCGCTCCATTCACCCCTAATGCAAGACTAGGCTTACTATACAAATATAGTGGAGGTAAGGAAAATCAAGAGAGTACGGGCCGTTTTGGTACTGGCTTTTTGACAACGCATTGCCTCTCAAAGACAGTGACAATAGAGAGCAATCAATACGCAGATAACGGCGGTCTATGTGGTTTTAAGGTTACAATGTTCAGGGATGGCTTGGTTGACAGTGATTTTATAGAAGGTCTTCAGAAAATGAGAGATTCTGAGGAATTCTATAAAGAACTATTCGATTGGACAACGTTCACATATGACGTGAAAACTGATTCAGGTCGTTCTGCAATAAGGCTGGGAGTAGAAAACTTTTATGAGAATATTGCTCAAACGATGCTATTCTGTAAGGAGTTAAATTCTGTCGTACTTGATGACAATGGGACATTGATAGAGGTCGTTCGGCTGCCGTTGGTTAGTGTCGCCGAAGGTGTTACCCTTGCCGAATTCGAAATAAGGCGGCATTCAGGTAGTTACAGGAGACGTTTTTTGTTTACCCATCAAGAGGAATTATCAAAAGAACTTTCAGCTCGATATAAATCTAATAGGGTTATGCGACTTGATGTCGTAATCGAAATCGATGAGAACAATAACATCGTTAATCATGACGGCAAAACATCACACTTTTGTGTGTTCCCATTGGTTGGAATTGAGAGTCAAGTCTGTGAGCCGGTTATAATAAATAGCCCGGACTTCGAACCTGATACTGAAAGACAAAGTCTCCTGCTTTCGGGCCAGGTGTGGAATGAGGAAAAGAATGTAATAACGGAGACAGGCATAAACCACTTGATTTATGAACAGGTCTTTCCTTTGTATGAAAGACTTGTAGCGTACCTATCTGAAGCTAAGTATGGCTGTATGTTTAATATCGCATCAGGCTTAGGGAGAGCAAAAGCTCATGAAAAGCTAGACAAAGAGTGGTATACGGAAAACGTGATCAAGAAGTATCGGTCTGTTCTTCTAAAGTATGCTGTAGTCAAACCATACGAGGGGGAAACGTATAAAAAGTTAACGGACTGCATAATTGTAAAAGAAACTAAGACCGAGGACGAAAAGGCACTTTATGGACTGATAACGTCATTGTATCCGGAATCGCTTGTCGCGGAAAACCATGAATGGGCAAAAGTGTTATGGAAAGATGGCCTTCGTGTATGGACAACAGAAGACTTATGTGAAGACATAGAATCAAAAAGAAACTGGAACTGCATAGAAATAACAGATGGCGATTCCTTGTCTGTTTGGTATAACAAGTTCTTGAAACACGTATCAGAATACGACGTTCGCCGCTTAACAGATAAAGCATTGTTGCCTAATATGAATGGCGCGTTGCTAAAGAAAGACACCGAGAATTTCCGTCAAGGACAGAATGTGTCTACTTTTGTAGTCAATCTGTTGGCGGAGTTGGGTAAGGACGTAAAGCCGATGCTTTTACATAACGAAATAACCGCCGTGACCCTTGAGGAAAAGTATAATTCTCAGAGCTATTGCGCGGACATAAACCGTTTGGTTAAAGAAATAATAGAAGATACACAGAAAGACAAATTATCTCGCTTGATGCCGGTGTTATCCATAATACCGGATAATCAAGAGAAATATTCGGAAGACTTCATCAACCGAAGAAAGAACTTCTATGAAATCGGTCTTTCTCTATTCTCTTTGTCGGGCGATAAAGAGGTTGTAAACAATGATTTGCTTGATGTTGCATGGAAGGAATTGGATACATGGTTTATGCCTTTTGTTCTAAAACAACTGAATAGTATCGGATCATTGTCGGAAATGCCTTCCGGACTTGATGCTAAGTGGATAAACAATACATTGTCAGCGTTTGTTGGATACGGCATTCAGCCAAAGGATCTTGATAACTACAAGGTTCTTCCGAACCAAGAAGGTGTATTCTGTAAGCGCAAGGATTTATATGAAGATGCCGGTATTCCCGATGAACTTAAAGTCGCACTCTTTAACAAGATTGGATTAAACTATAAGCAACGACTTTTGGATAAGAGTATTGATGCTGATTTAATCGGTGTTAATCAAAAGGTAGATGTATCAGATTTTGCATCAGACCTAAAAGCAAAGTTTGAACCGGCGAAGTCATGGTCATCAGACAATAGCTTCAGAGGAAAGTTCCATTATTATCCTCAGAATATACTTGATGAAATCGCGTTATATATTGTTAGCCTTTTGCCACAAGACACGCAATCGGAACTATACGAGCGCCAGAATAATCTATATTCGATATCCAGGTCTTTCTTGCCGTCTACTCAAACGAATGGCATAAAATATATTGATTATGACTCGTCTGATTTATGGAAGTCTGCGAATGCATATGTATGTGATCAGATATGCGAGGCAATAACTGCGGCTAAATCGCTGGATGGTATAAATGATTTGCTTGAAAATATCGGAATCAAAGAAGTTTGGAACATACTCAATGACTTCTATAACTTTTTGAAGCAAGAGGGCATACAATATGATAACCGCTCAATATTTCCTAATCAAAATGGTCAGTTTAAGCGATTCGATGAATTGTACCAAGACTATGGGAATATCGGAGATATCCTTAAGGATGTTATTGCCAAGCTTGTGGATGCAGACTCGGAGTATCGGAACATTCTAATGGATCCTGAGTGCGTGTTGCAGCCCAGAGAAAGATGTGAGGCCGCAGATGCGTATAGGCTTATAGATGGCAAAGTGTCTGAATATTATAAGGATCAATCTAAATGGAAAGATGAAGCTTATATAAGCGCTGTGCATGACCTAATAGAGGTATGGGGAGAGGATAATAAGGAGAGTTTCAATAGCTCAAACTTTCCCCATACAAGTCAAATCAGTGATTCCCTTGTCCTCAATGTCGTATGGACAAAAGAAAAACGAGAGCAGATGATGTCGTTTGGTTCTAAATATAAGGATATTGCGGAAAATCCTGAAAAATATAAAAACCTTGAGCAGGAGAACAATTCTTTACGAGAAGAAAACGAACGTCTTAAAAGAATGCTTTACGGCGGAAATAATGGCGGAGGAGTAATAGAGTGGCCGATTTCATATGCTGGCTCATATAACGAGCCGCAATATGGCGGGCTGTCAGAGCAAAAGATGCGTGATGCGTTGATTGAAGCCAAGGAGGCTGTACGGCAGCATCTTGAAGCTAAAGGCTATAAGTTCACGCAGGGAATATGTGAAGATGCTTGGTGTAATATCTATGGTGTAATTTCACCGGAAGGGAAGGAAACTCCACTGGTAGTACACAGCTACAAAGACCGGACACGTCAATTCGCTTTGAATGCATCTGACTGGGAGCAGCTCTCTCAAGATGGAGCTATGCTATGGGTTGTCACAGGTGATGGTCCGCAATGCGTTCCGTTCTTCGCACTGCCGAGTAATGACTCTACAATATGCATCACGTTTAGTGCGGAGAACATGCAGTACAAGGATCGCTGTGTTGTGCTTGCTGAGACGTTACGATACTTCAAAGGTTTGCAGTTCCAGCTAGGGTCAAACATTATACGAGATTCCAGGCCGCAGTTGTTTAATTCTTCGACTGACAAATCCAAGCCTGTTGTCGAATCGATGCGAAAAATGTTCGGCAAACCGGAACAGAGTGAAAATAAGCCTGTTGCCGGCGCTAATGAGAATGCATTGTTTTAATTATGCGGATAGCGAGGAGGACGCAGGTGCAGTTCTTGGAGGACGAACTGAGGGCTGAGACGGAAGCGTACAAGAAGAAGTTTCTGACTTCGGCAATATCGTTGCTCAAGGATAGCGGCGAGATGTTCGTAGCCCAGTTTGTAGGATTCAGAGCCGGGCAAATGGTGATGAAATTCCCGAATACCCGTGCCTTGCCCCGCAAGGGCGAGTTCTTGCAGTGTATGGCTTTGCCGCCCGAATTGCAGAACTATCGCAATTGGGGAGATATGACCTATCAGGATCTGTACCGCAAGCAGCTCTGTTCTACCGAGGCTGTGTGCGTATGGCATGGAAAAGCCGATGATGAGCGCTTTTCGCTTGTCGGCTTCAGCCGCATCGACTTGAATTTCGCGGATAAAATACGGGGTGTGCCGGGGCTAATCCTCACCTTTGCGCCGCAGCGTCCGCCGATAGACTATATGCTTAATCTTCAATCTTTGGTTGAAAACGAGGGGGGCGATGCCGTATCAAGTGTATTGGATGTGGACTTCGAAAATCGCAATTGGACTCCGTTATACATAAGGCAGAATAACGTTTCGAATTACGTATACACCCAGTTGCAACTGACTGATACAATGATACTGCAGGGCCCTCCGGGGACAGGCAAAACTTTCGTTATAGCGGAGTTGTGCGCTCGATTGTGCGCCGAAGGCAAATCCGTCTTGGTTACGGCGATGACTAATAGGGCGTTGATGGAACTTGCGGCAAAAGAGCCGCTAAAGGACTTGCTGCAGAAAAAGAAGATATTTAAGACCAATGTGACTACTGACGAATTTGAGTTGTTGGACAAATTGCAACCGGCCAAACAACCTATATCAATGCCTTCTTGCCTGATGCTGTCTACGTTCTATGTCGCCAGTGGAACTGCATTAGGTGTGGGTGCAGAGCAGACATTCGACTATGTAATTATGGACGAGGCCAGTCAGGCGCTATTGCCGATGTTCGCTGCCGCCAAGAAGCTTGGCGCTAAAAACCTATGGGTTGGGGATATATGCCAATTGTCGCCGATAGTATCCCTGAACAAGGATCGGATACGTATATGCGGCTATCAACCTCTTGTCGATGGCTTGAAGACTGCGGCTGATGTTGGAATTGCGCCTGTATACCAGATGACGACAACTTATCGTTTCGGGCAACGTGCAGCTGATTATACCGGCCTATTCTACAACAAAACACTAAAAGCAAAAGATGATTTCGCCTTTGAAGCAATACCGATGTTGGACAATGTCCTGAGCTCTAAGGGCGGTCCGACATTGGTGATGACGGATATGCCTCCCGGAAATAATGTTCCGGAATTTGCAAATGTGCTCGCTGCATGTATTCTAAAATGTATCTTGGCGGCAAATCCAGAGAAGGAAGTGGCCGTGCTGTCGTGTATGAAAAATACCGTAAGGGCGTTACTGCGAACTATCAACCAGTACGTAGAATGTCGCGATAATGTACTGGTTGACACTGTCGCAAGGGTACAGGGGCTTACGACTGATATCACAATATTCATAATTCCGAATACATCATACATACACACTGCAGAACAGCATCTGTTCAATGTAGCCACGAGTCGAGCACGTGAGCATACAATTATTATTGTGGATAAATCAATTTTCAGGTTTTCGACAATCAAACCATTAGTTAAGGATTATCTATCTAAACTTTTGGATGATCAGTCGATATATGTCTCTGAGAAAATGCTACGCGAAGGCGCTTCCGATTTGAAGTTGCGCTAATATGTCCGGTAGATTCCGTTCCAAGTATACCGACCGTTGATTTCTGTAACCGCCGTAACTGTTGCGGCGGTTATGGGAGGGCGGCATGGGCGTGGGCGTGCGGTGATTTTCGGTGGATTTTGTGGGTTGAGGGATATTTGCTAACTTTGCGGAAAGTATCGAAAGACGCAAAACCAAGGAAATGTCACAAGACAACACAATAGACAATAGTATGCCCGAAGGCCATGCGCCTAACGGCCAAGATATATCTTTACACAATCAGAAGTGTCAATGTCCGGGGACATCGGCACATCAAGGTGGTGCGGCAAGTGTGCCGCCGGTGCCGGCCGAATTGGCGGACATTGCACCGTATGATGACGGGTGCTTCCGCGAGAAGCTGGAGAAACTGGTGGGCGAAGAGGGCTTCGAACATGCCATCCGCTTCGTGATGCCGGACGTTGATTATCCGCAGTTTGTACAGCATCTGTTGGCTGTACGCAATCAGCAGGACTTCCAAAGCCGTATTGTAGGCGGTTTCCTCGAGAATTTGGCACGCAAGACCTCGGATGGTATTTCGATGTCCGGCGTGGAGAATATTGTCGAGGGGCAGTCTTACACCTTCATCAGCAACCACCGCGACATCGTGCTGGACGCTTCGTTCCTTAATGTGTGCATGATACGCGCCCATCGTCCTATAACCCAGATTGCTATCGGCAACAACCTGCTTATCTACGATTGGATTACGGACTTGGTGAAACTGAACCGCAGTTTTATCGTCAAGCGTGATGTGTCCAAGATGGACGCTGTGCGTGCCGCTCAGCAGCTGTCTTCGTATATTCGCTATGTCATTTCCAAGCGTCACGAGAGCGTGTGGATTGCTCAGCGTCAGGGTCGTGCCAAGGACTCGAATGATGTGACTCAGGAAAGCCTTGCCAAGATGCTTGCCTTGGCCGGAACGACTAAGGACTTTGCCTCCAACCTCGAAGAAATCAACCTCTTGCCGGTATCCATCACCTACGAGTACGATCCTAATGATTACTTGAAAGTTGATGAATTTGTACTGCGACGTCGCGACCCTGAATTTAAGAAGAGCCAGCATGATGACCTGCTGAGTATGGAGACCGGGTTGCTGTCGCCCAAGGGTCGCATACACTTCCATTTTGGCAAGCCTATAAACGATGATTTGCGTGCCATCGAAGGTACGCCGCGTATTCAGGCTGTACATCAGGCTTGTGCTTTGATAGACCGTGAGATACACCAAGGCTATCGTTTGTATCCGATTAACTATATCGCCTACGACCGGCTTAGCGGTACCGATGCTATGGCCGGGAATTATAGCGCTGACGATGTCAAAGCTTTTGACAATTATGTAGAGCGTCAACTTGGCCGTGTCAATGTTCCCGGCGGTCTTGTCGGGGACGAAAAAGATTACGCTCGGGAGATGCTACTGACTATGTACGCCAATCCTGTGCGCAATCAATTGGCTGCGAGGTGTTAATCCGCCTCGATAATGACCACGAACACTAATGTGGCTATGAAATAGCCTCACAGTACGCCATAATGACATAATAGAATATGCGATTGGTACTGATTACACTCGTGACCGCCCTTATATTGGGGATGTTGGCCGATGCCTATATATGGATGGCGTTGCGCTCATATCTTCGCCGTCGAGTTTTTGCCAATGTGCATTTGGTTGTGTCCGCGCTTATGGCATTGTTGCTTGTGTCCATAATATTGATGCCGGTACGTACAGGCAGCGATGATGTTTTACGAGTCACGATGTGGATGCTTTATGCATATATCAGCGTGTACGTATCCAAATATCTTTTTGTGATAGTAGACGCCTTGTCGCGTCTGCCTATGTTGTGGCATCGAAGTCGCAGCCGTGTATGCACGGGTGTCGGCACAGCCCTCGCAGTCATTGTATTCCTGGGTATGTGGTATGGAGCTCTTTGGGGCCGTTGGCAGACAGATGTTCGCCATATCGAAGTGCCGATGCAGGGGCTGCCTAAAAGCTTCGACGGGCTGCGCATAGCCCAAATTAGCGACCTTCATGTCGGCACTTGGGGCGATGATACCACCATGGTGTCACGTATTGTAAGCCAAGTCAACGCTTTGCGCCCCGACCTGATAGTGTTCACCGGAGATATTGTCAATCGCCATAGCGCCGAGTTGCAATCCTTTATGCCGGTGCTCGCCCGTTTGCACGCCTCTTATGGCGTCTATTCCATCATGGGCAACCATGACTATGGTGACTACGAAGATTGGCCCGATGCTGCAGCCAAGGCAGCCGATGTCTCGGCCCTCAAGGACATGCAGAAGCGCATGGGGTGGAAGATGCTCAACAACGAATATGACGTCTTGCGCAATGCCCAAGGTGACAGCCTTATGCTGGTCGGCGTCGAAAATGTGGGCGATCCGCCCTTTGCAACTTATGGAGACTTGACTGCCGCATATCCCACACCGGGTGACAGTGCGGCCAAGATACTGCTGACGCATAATCCCGCGCATTGGGAGCGCGACATCCTCCGTCACGATGAGCAAAAATTCGCTCTCACTTTGAGCGGTCACACCCACGCCATGCAAATCGAGGTGTTGGGCCTATCTCCGGCTGTCTTCCGGTACCGCCATTGGGGAGGTCTCTACGATGAGGATCCCGCGCATATGCTGTATGTCAATATAGGTGTCGGCACCGTGGGCTTCCCTGCACGCATAGGCGCCACGCCCGAAATCACACTGCTTACCCTGCGCTCGCGCCACCTCTAACCTACGATGAACTCGACTACGCAAGATATTCCGGTGCTGCTCACCATAGGCTCCAATGCTCGTGATGCCAGGCGTCGCGTCAATGAAGCCTGCGACTACCTGCGTGGTATCATCGCCGGCATACACTTCAGCGATGCTATTTGTGCGCCGTCTTACACCGGCGTGGGGGCTGATTACGTCAATATTGCCGTCACCGGTACCTGTACCTGCTCCAGCGAAGCGTTGCACCGAGAACTGCGTCGCTACGAAGATACACATGGGCGTCATCGCCCCGATTTACATGGTGACGTCGCCATAGACATAGACATAGTGACTTACGGCGAAGACGTCCTCAAACCCGCGGACATGGCCCAGCCGTGGCTGGGGCGTGCCCTGGAACTTATACACGACTGTTAACCGTGGATGTTGAAAAAATGTCCATAAAAAGTCGCCCGGACATGCGACACGTCCGCAGACTTAGCGTTAACTTTGTATCGTCTATAAACGCGCACTGCAGCGCCGAACCTACGACCCCGATACCGGGATTTCTCTAAGCAAAGCAAACACAATGGACAACAACGAAAAAAGATATGGCAAGGGTGGATACCGCAGCAATCGTGACGATGGCCGCCCCAAAGACACGACAGGACGCATAGTGCCGCGAGACAAAGAACTCGAACAGGCCGTATTGGGCGCCATGATGCTCGAAAAGGATGCTTATACCACCGTCTGCGACCTCCTCAAGCCCGAGAGTTTCTACGAGCCCGAGCACCAGATGGTCTACGAAGCTATACAGACTTTGGCCGCGGCACAGAAGCCCATAGACATGCTTACCGTCATCGAGCAACTGCGAGCCAATGACACCCTCGACAAGGTGGGCGGCCCGGCCTATATTGCCGAACTGACTGCGTGCATCACCTCGGCCGCACATGTCGAGTACCATGCACGCATAGTAGCACAGAAATACCTGGCACGCGAGCTTATCAACTTTGCAGCCAATATCGAAGGCAAGGCATACGACGAGACCAACGATGTGGACGACCTATTGCAGGAAGCCGAGGGACGTCTCTTCGAGATTTCGCAACGCAACGTCAAAAAAGATGTTACACAGATAGATCCGGTCATTTCTCAGGCCATCCATCAGATACAGAATGCCGCTAATCGTGCTTCCGGTCTCTCCGGCCTCGAAAGCGGATTTCATGACCTGGATAAGCTTACTTCCGGATGGCAAAATTCCGATCTTATCATCATTGCCGCACGTCCGGCCATGGGTAAGACCGCCTTTGTCCTCTCTATGGCCAAGAACATGGCCATCAACTACAATACACCCATTGCCGTATTCTCGCTTGAAATGTCCAACCTGCAGTTGGTCAACCGTCTTATATCCAATGTCTGCGAAATTGATGGTACAAAAATCAAGAGCGGACAACTCACTCCTATGGAATGGGAACAACTGCTGGCACGGATCAAGAACCTCAATGGAGCACCCCTTTATATTGACGATACTCCGTCACTGAGCATCTTTGAATTGCGCACCAAGGCTCGTCGCCTTGTGCGCGAACACCAAGTTAAGATGATTATCATCGACTACTTGCAACTGATGAATGCCTCCGGCATGAAATTCGGCTCGCGCGAGCAGGAAGTCAGTATGATTTCGCGTTCGCTCAAGCAGCTGGCCAAGGAACTTGACATCCCAATAGTGGCGCTGTCGCAGCTTAACCGTAGCGTTGAAAACCGCGCGGACGGCAAGCGCCCCCAGTTGAGCGACCTTCGAGAGTCCGGCGCCATCGAACAGGATGCCGACATTGTATGCTTCATACACCGCCCCGAATACTATTTGCATAGCGACACTGACGCCAATGGTCGCGATATTCGTGATTTGGCCGAATTTATTGTGGCTAAGCACCGTAGCGGCTCGGTGGATGACATTGAGCTTCGTTTTCGCAAACGTTTTGCGCGTTTCGAAAACATGCACGAAGACCAGCCCGTTACCAGCCTCGCTTCCGTGGGGTCATCGCTGAACGGTGGTGCAGCCGTGCCTGTGGGCTCGGCTCCATCCGCCGGGGTGATGTCATCGCCCACCTCTCCGTCCGGTCCGGCCATAGGAGGAAATGACCCCCTTGGCGGACCTATGCCCGATGCAGACTTTTAAGAGACGCATAGTCCGAATGCACTAAGTGCATAGAGTCCTTAAAAGGCCCTAATTCCGGCGACACCAACGAATACACCATCAATCTCATAATACACCAATGAATAAGCGTAGTCTTGTATCAATCTCCGACATCGGCCGAGACGAGATTTTGACATTGCTGGAACAGGCCGCGTGCTTTGAACGTAATCCTAACCGGCGACTGCTGGAAGGTCGTGTCGTGGCCACGTTGTTTTTTGAGCCTTCCACGCGCACGCGTCTTAGCTTCGAGACCGCCGTCAATCGTCTTGGCGGACGTGTCATCGGGTTCAGCGATGCAGCCAACACCTCCACCTCCAAGGGCGAGACTCTCAAGGATACCATCAAGATGGTGTCCAATTATGTCGACCTGATTATTATGCGCCATCACCTCGAAGGGGCGGCGCGTTATGCTTCCGAAGTCACGGATGTCCCCGTCATCAATGCCGGTGACGGTGCCAACCAGCATCCTTCGCAGACCATGCTCGACCTCTATTCCATATACAAGACCCAAGGACGTCTTGACAACCTCGACATAACACTTGTGGGTGATCTCAAATACGGGCGTACCGTCCATTCGTTACTCCAAGCTATGCGGTGGTTTGGCAGCCGTTTTCGCTTTGTGGCTTGTCCCGAATTGCAGATGCCGCCGCAGTATACCGAATTCTGCCGCACCAACGGCATACGCTATAGCGAACATGTCGAATTCTCTCCCTCGGTGATACAGGGCAGTGATATTATCTATATGACACGCGTCCAGCGCGAACGCTTCACCGACATCATGGAATACGAGCGCGTCAAAAACTACTACACGCTCAAAGCCTCAATGCTTGAAGGGGCGCGTCCGAACATGCGCATACTGCACCCGCTGCCGCGAGTGGGCGAGATAGACCGCGACGTCGACGACAATCCCCATGCCTATTACTTTGAGCAGGCCCGCAATGGCCTATATGCTCGCCAGGCTATCATTTGCCGGGCTCTCGGCATAAATCCCGCCGACATCTGAATATCGACTCTCATACACAGAACATATTATGACTTGTGATAAAAAAGAACTCGCCGTAGCCGCTCTGCGCAACGGCACTGTCATCGACCATATACCGTCGGCCGCACTCTTCAAGGCCGTGCGCGTGCTCGGCGTTGAGTCTATGGACAAATACGTCACCATAGGCTACAACCTGCAAAGCAGCAAGCTCGGTCGTAAAGGCATCATCAAAGTTGCTGACGTCGAATTTTCTCAGGATGAATTGGACCGTATAGCGCTGTTTGCGCCCACGGCAGTAGTAAATATTATACGCGACTACGAGGTGGTAGAAAAACGTCCGGTCACTCTTTCGGACGATATTGTGGGTATTGTACGTTGCGCCAATCCCAAATGTATCACCAACAACGAGCCCATGGACACCCATTTCCATGTGGTATCGCGCGACCCGGTAGTCATCAGTTGCCACTATTGCACCTGTAGCGTCGCAGGCAAGGACGCACATATACTGTGAAACAGGTTTGGCGAGCCGGGACTATGCTCAATCCCGTGCCCGTGGTACTTGTCAGCTGTGGCGGTGCCGACCGAGACAATCTCTTTACCGTAGCTTGGACCGGGACGATATGTTCCGATCCGGCGATGCTTTCCATTTCGGTGCGCCCCAGTCGTTACTCCTATGGCCTTATTAAGAAGAGCATGGAGTTTACAGTCAATCTGACCACTGCCGATATGGCAAGAGCCACGGACTACTGCGGCGTGCGTTCCGGGCGCGACCTGGACAAATGGGCGGCGTGCTCGCTCACACGAGCTCCGGGCGTGGCTGTGGCATGTCCCTGCGTGGCTGAGAGCCCCGTGAGTATAGAATGTCGTGTGCGCGACATCATGCATCTTGGTACGCACGACTTGTTCATTGCCGAGGTGCTGGACGTTTTGGCCGATGACGCCTATATCGACCCGGCCACCGGGGCTTTGGATTTGGAGCGCCTCGAAATGCTTGTCTACTGCCACGGCAAGTACTATGTCATGGGCCGTAATCTCGGTTTCTTCGGCTTTTCGGTCAAAAAGAAAAAATGAGTCGCACACAATCACCACGTACACAATCGCCACAAGCCAAAGTGGAGGACAGTGCACGGCGTCTTTCTAACGTCGTGACGGCTAAGGACGATTCCACATCCTCCAAGGTCAAAAGCGCAGAAATGCGGCCATTACAGCTTTTGGCTCCGGCACGTGATGCCGATACCGCTATTGTTGCCATAGATCATGGTGCCGATGCCGTGTATATGGGGGCACCTTCGCATGGTGCAAGAGCTGCGGCGGCCAACAGCATAGAAGACATTCATCGCGCCTGTCAATATGCGCACCGATATGCTGCCTGCGTCTATGTGACGGTCAACACCATAATCTATGACGATGAACTTGACGATGTACGCCGCATGGTGTGGGATTTATACCATGCCGGCGTAGACGCTATCATAGTGCAAGATATGTCGTTGTTGCGCATGGATTTGCCACCCATAGCCCTGCACGCCAGTACACAGTGCGACATACGCACGCCGCAGAAGGCACGCTTCCTGGCCCGAGCCGGATTCGGGCAGATAGTGCTACCGCGCGAATTGTCTTTGGATGACATTCGCCGCTATGCCGAGGAGGTGCCGCGCGGTACTTCCCTCGAGGCCTTTGTACACGGAGCGTTGTGTGTGTGCTACAGCGGAGACTGTCGTGCCAGTCTCGTTGCCGGTGGGCGTAGTGCCAACCGAGGTTGCTGCGCCCAAATGTGTCGCCTGCCTTATGACTTGGTAGACGCCGAGGGCGATGTCCTTGTACATGGGCGACACCTGTTGTCGCTGCGCGACTTAAACCGCATGGGCGACCTCGCTGCCATGGCCGATGCCGGCATCTCATCGTTCAAAATCGAGGGGCGACTCAAGAGCGCATCTTACGTGGCCAATGTGACGGCCGCCTATTCACAGGCCTTAGACGCTGTTATAGCCTCCTCATGTGGCCGCTATCATCGCGCTTCGGCCGGGATTTCAGTGCCGACTTTCAATCCAGATGTGACACGTACATTCAATCGTGGGTTTACGCGATACTTTATCGACGGCACCATGCCCGGCAAAGGCGAGATGGCCTCGTGGGACACTCCTAAATTTGTGGGTGTACCCGTGGCACGTGTTGTCGGAGGACGCGGCCCAGGCATACGTGTGCATGTAGATGCAGCCCTTGCCAACGGTGACGGACTTGGATACTTTGACAGCAACCGCGAATACCGTGGTTTCCGTGTCAATCGTGTCAGTGCAGATTTGTCGACGATTTTTCCCGCCGGAGCCGTCGAACCGCTACGTGTAGGCACGGTGCTATATCGCAATTACGACAAAGCCTTTGAAGACGCACTTGCTCGCGGTGCCGAGCGACGCATACCTATCACCATGTCACTGCGCCGCATCGATGACAATCGTATTGCCCTGGACGTGAATGACAGCGGAAGGTCGGCATCAATTACCGCAGTCCTTGACGGAGTGCCGAGTCGGCAGGCTCGCACGCCGCAAGATGTTGTTCGTGCTTCGATTCTTACACGTCTTGGCGATACGATATACACACTTGTGGGCTTGGAAGATACCATAAAACCCGACGAATTTGTGCCGGCCAAAACCCTCACGACATTACGTCGTCAAGCCCTCGAGATGTTGGACCGCGATGCGGCTGTTGTTCGTACCATCGAGTCACGCCATGCCGATACGGCAGCTGCCGATGCTTTGGCGGGTAGAGACTTGACGTTTCATGATAATGTGGCCAATGCTCAGGCACGTGATTTCTACATGGCTCATGGTGCTGCTAAAATAGCACCTGCCATGGAGGTAGATAAGCCTGACGGCACACGTCCGGTACGAGTAATGAATTGTCGTTACTGCTTACGCCGCGAAATGGGCGCATGTCTGCGCACGCCGCAGGGAGCACAATTACCCAACCGGCTGTATCTACGTCCGATTTCCGAGACGGTCTCCGCTTCGGTTGGACTGCTACGCCTGACCTTTGACTGTGCCGCATGCCGTATGCACGTGGATGCTATGCCGAAGTCCGAACGCTGAGTTCTGCATTGCGGCTTTCTATCTGCGGCATAAAGACCTAATAAGAATTTGTACAATACATCGATGCGTCGTGGGTGTTGCCTTTTACGGCGGAAAAACGTATCTTTGCATCCGAATACAAACATTCGACCGAAGATGCAAAAAACAAAAAGATACATATCGTTGAAACATAATGCGATACGCATAAGTGCCGCTGCGTGCTTTGTAGGCCTCTGGACTGCCGTACAAGGTGCGTCCGTACCAACTCAGGACGTGTCTGCGAAACCTGCCGATGCTTCGCGACAAGCTGTTGGCCTTGTGCTAAGCGGCGGCGGTGCAAAAGGTATAGCCCATATAGGTGTGATACAGGCGTTAGAGGAAAACGATATACCGATAGACTATGTGTCCGGCACCAGTATGGGTGCCATCGTCGGCGGTCTGTATGCAGCCGGATATACGCCGCAAGAAATGATGGAACTGCTCACGAGTCCCGGATTCTCATATTGGAGTTCGGGAAAGACCGATCCGGCATACGTCTATTACTTCAGTCGAGACGAGCCGACATCGTCCATGCTTACCATTCCTGTGGCGCCCGGCGATAGCACGGCACGTCACTCTTCGGTGGCAGCTTCGCTTATTTCGCCGCTGCCTATGAACTTCGCTTTCATGGAATTGTTTGCACCATATACAGCGCAATGCGGTGGCAATTTCGATCGATTGTTTGTTCCCTTTCGTTGTGTAGCTTCGGATGTGGAAGCTCAGTGCAAGGTGGTACACTCGGACGGCAGCCTCGGTGACGCCATACGCACGTCCATGACTTTCCCTATTGTTTTTCAACCCATACGCGTGGACGGACGGCTGTTGTACGATGGAGGTATATTCGACAACTTTCCTGTGGACGTCATGAGTGCCGACTTTGCTCCTGATATTATATTGGGCGTGGATGTCTCCACTCCCGCCTCCGGTCCACAAACTTCGCTCATGGACCAAATAGACAAGCTGGTAATGCACCGACAGGATTATTCCATGGACCCGGCACGCGGCATCAAGGTTAAAGTTGATTTACACAATTTCGGGCTTTTGGATTGGGAGAAGGCCCGGCAGATATACCGTATAGGTTACGACACGACCATGTCCATGATGGACTCGATTAAGGGACGCATACATACGCGTGTCCCGTCAGTGGCGCGTCAGACCAGACGCACGGCCTTCAAAGCCGCCACTCCTGAGTTGCGTTTTGACAGCATCAGCGTCAATGGTGGTACTCCGCGCCAAAACGCGTATATCGAATACGTATTTCGCGGTCGCAGTCACGAGGGAACAACTTCTGACACCATAAGTGTCGATCGTGCCCGTGAGGCCTTTTACCGGGCGATTTCGCCCGGACGCTTGCGTGACTTGTCGCCGCATGCAGTCTACAACGACAGTACCGGGCTTTTTGCTATGGATCTTCGGGCCGCTGTACGCAATAATATCAATATCGGGGTAGGGGGCTATCTGACATCTTCGACCAATAATTACATCTTTGCCGAGATAGATTACAAGACCATGAGCTATTCGGGCGTTAACGCCGGACTGGACGCTTGGCTTGGCCAGAGTTACCTTGCGGCGCAAGCCAAGGCTTCGCTGGTGCTTAAAAGTGCTGTGCCTTCGTCTTTGGGGTTGGATGCCGTGGTTTCGCGCAGCAAGTATTACGAAAGTGAGCACTTATTCTACCAGACAGATGCTCCGACATTCAATATCCATAGCGAGTATATGGCACGCCTGCATTGGGATTTTGCAGCAACGCGCCGCGGACGCTTGAGTCTCGGGGTCGGTTATGGCTATTTACGTTCCTCCTTCTATCGCAATATGCTTCGACAGGGTTCGGGCGTGGGTAGCTATATGGACGATATAGGCCGGGACCGCTCCACTTACAGCTTGGGTCAGGCGCTGATACGTTTTACCGCCAACTCTTTGGACAATATACAATTCCCCACAGATGGCAGTTCGTACGATCTGTGTGCTATGGGAGTGCTTGGCCGCCAATGGTATGACAGTCATGACGGAATACTGGGTTACGGAGAACGTGAGACTTCGCCTCAGTGGTTGCAATTGGGTGTACGTACGGCCAATTATTGGTCCTTGGGGCGGCATGTCTCGCTGGGCTTGACAAGTGACTTATTGCTGTCCACGCGTAAGCTTTCAGGCGTTTACAGCGCCGACATAGCAGATGCTCCGTCCTTTGTGCCTACAGCCGCTACAGCCGGAGTGTTTAATCCCACACTGCGTGCCACATCTTACTTGGCTGCCGGATTGGTGCCTGTCTACAAGGTCAATAGCGCCCTATCGGCACGTGTCGTGGCCAACGTTTTTGCCCCCTTGCGTCCCATCGAGCAAACCGACATAGGTACTCTTGGAGATGGTCTGGGCTCGCGTCAGGGCGGATGGTTCGATGGAATACAGTTTTTTGGTGAAGCGCAAGTGTCTTATGCGCTGCCTTTTGCTACCATTGCAGGATATGCCAATTATGTTACCGGTGATGGTGCCAAGAGATGGAACGTCGGGCTCAGCTTTGGTTTCTACCTTCCGGCGCCTACTTTTCTGCGATAATGAATGCACCTTATATCGGTCGGATTATGTACGCCCTAATCTGGCGAAACGGACAAGCGAGTAATATAGCATAATTCATTGATATTCATAAAAACCATGCCAATGGATGAAATTTATATGCGACGTGCGCTCGAGTTGGCCGCCCTCGGATGCGGTTACGTCTCGCCTAATCCTATGGTTGGCGCTGTCATTGTCGGTCCTGACGGACGCGTTATAGGCGAAGGCTGGCATCGCCGTTACGGCGGTTGGCATGCCGAAGTTAATGCAGTGTCCTCGGTGCGTCCAAGTGACGAACACTTATTGGAAAAGTCTACCATTTATGTCACCCTTGAGCCATGTTCCCATTACGGGAAAACGCCTCCATGTGCCGAGTTGCTGGTGCGCAAACGATTCCATCGAGTAGTCTTGGGAACCATTGACCCATTTGCCAAAGTTCGCGGCCGTGGCATAGCCATGCTGCGCGATGCTGGTATCGAAGTGCGTATAGGTGTGCTTGAGCCTGAATGTCGCGCTCTCAATGCGCATTTTTTTACCGCTCACGAGAACGGACGTCCCTATATTACGCTCAAATGGGCGCAAAGTGCCGACGGATATATCGGATTGGCCGACGGAAGCCCCATAAGATTATCCACGCCGCTGACCTCGGTGTTGGTGCATCGCCAACGTTCTCTGCACGATGCCATACTTGTAGGTAGTGGTACAATGCTCTCAGACCATCCGCGCCTGGATGTGCGCTTATGGGGAGGGAACAATCCGAAGCCTTTGGTATGGAATCGCATAGGACGCCTAAGCAAAAACGATTTGTCGTGTACAACCGAGCCGGTAGAGGTCTGCCGTGATGCCTCGGTAGACGAGTTGTTGGCGCGGCTGTACTGCGAAGGCATTACATCGCTTTTGGTCGAGGGAGGGGCAAGCGTGCTTGCTTCGTTCATTGCGAACAATACATGGGATGCGGCCCGTGTCGAAATAGCTACAGACGTTATTTTGGCCGACAATGGCGGTGCTTGCGCACCGCATATTGAAGGTGAGCCCACTATTGTACGAGCCTATGGCGCCAATCGAATATTATGGCATATTCAAGGACTCTATTAGTGTTCGTGTGCGCGTTAAAAACCTATAAAAACGGCTCTCTCGGTGCTGTTTTGCCGTTGTAAGGTTGTGGGTGTGGGCGTAAAATGATAACTTTGCAAGTTAGAAAACAAAAGAACACTACGCATGCACAAACCACTGCACTACATACTGCTTGCAGCCGCTGCCGTCGGCATTGCCGCCTGCAACAGCGAAGCCGAAGAGAATCCCGATGCTCCGGCATACTCCTCGGCCACTGTTACCGAATTCAAACTCTACGAAGATTCCAAGATTTTGCCCAATTTGGATTCGGTATATTTCTCCATAGACTTGGCCAATGCATTGATATACAATGCAGACTCACTGCCTTATGGCACTCCGCTCAACAAACTTCGTCCGATGATTACGACCGGCGGCGCGTCCGTGGCCGAGTTGCACGTTCCGCGTGTCGGCACCACCGACACGGTCATAGACTACATCAAACATACAGGAGATACCGTGGATTTCAGCAATGGTCCGGTACGCCTGCGTCTTGTTTCCGTGGACGGTAGCTTCGAACGCTCGTACACAATAAAAATCAACGTTCATGCGGTCAAGAGCGACTCGTTGGTGTGGACACGTGCTGAGGTCGGCAACCTGCCCTCGCGTTATGCCGTGCCTAATGACGGCAATGCTGCCGCCACTGCCTCGGCCATCTACTGCCTCACCGAATATCAGGGCTCATATTGCTTGGCCAAGGCGGTCAATCCGGCCGATACATGGCAGTATATAACCCCGAATTTCACATTTAAGCCTGTAATAAGCACCTTCAGTGCCGGCGATGACGCCCTTTACGTTCTCGACGAAGAAGGCAACCTATACACCAGCGCCGACGGCGCATCTTGGAAAGCCACAGCCCAACGATGGTTCAGTATTTATGGCAATTACGGTAAAGTACTGATGGGTTGTGTACTTGATGGTGGCAAGTACTACCATGCGTACTATCCTGCTGACGGGCGTCCCAAGACACAATTGGAGGATGGATTTCCCGTGCGCGGTGCCTCCCAGACTATCAATTACACATATGATTGGGCCTCCACGCCATTGGTGTTGCTTACCGGCGGACGTCGTGCCGACGGAGTGCTCAGCGCCGACACTTGGGGCTATGACGGACAGTCATGGGCCAAGCTCAGCCATCGTCCACTGCGTTACGGCATCGAAGACCCTGTGGTGGTACCATATTTCGTGACAGCCGTAGACACTACCACATGGCTCATAGACAAGCAGTCGGTGCTGCTGGCCATGATGGGCCGCCGCTCCGATGGAACACTAAATGACACGGTGTTTGTGTCGCATGACTTCGGAATGCACTGGGACAAGGCCGACCAATTGCAACAGATAGATAAGAACACTTTGCCGCTGCGTTATGACGCCCGTGGTTTTGTGTATTCATCGACTTTGGGCATCACTTCGGCCGCTGCACTTAATTGGCGACTCCTTGCCACCCCGGCAGTGTCGCCTATGCTTATCCCGATGGTGTCGCGTGAGGCTTCGCCTATGGCGACCAAGCCTGTCAGCACCTGGGAGTGTCCCTATATATATATATTCGGGGGCAAGAACGCTTACGGCAACTTGTACAACACCGTATGGCGTGGCACTATAATGCGCTTCACTTTCAAACCGCTGCAATAAATGACTGTGGAGAAGCGTCAATATAAACCACTATGTCGTTCGTGGCGGTGGTACCGGGTAATATGCTCGGCCATTGTCGTTGTATGCCTGGCCACAGCCACGGCACACGCTCAGGAGACTCCTTACAAATTCAGTGCCGGCATAGCCGTCGGCATGAGCGGATATCTGGGTGACGCCTCCACTAATCTTCTCAAGCATCCCGGATTTACGGCTTCGGGCATATTTGCCTATCAATATGACAGCCGTTGGAATTTCGTTGGTCACTTGGGAATACAAACTCTCAGTGGCGATACATCGGGTATGGACAATGTGCTGCCTGCCGGAGCTACGTATTCCTTTAAAAGCCAGGTGTATGATCTCGAAGGCAATGTCGAATTCAATTTCTTCAGCTACGGAATAGGAGAAACTTACAAGAAACTGAAGAGATGGACTCCGTATCTTAGCCTTGGCGTGGGTCTGTGCATGGCCTGTAGCGATGGATATACAGCCTGGGCGCCCACGCTACCTATGGGCTTCGGTGTCCGCTACAAGGTCAGCGAGCGGTGGAATCTGAGTGCGTCATTCGTAATGATCAAGGCTTTCGGCGACCACGTGGATGGAAAAGAACTTACGGACTTACACCATATTAAATCATCTTTTGTTAAGAACAACGACTGGTACTCGCGATTTCAGATAGGCGTCACCTACGAATTCGGACGACGCTGCGAGACATGCCATTATGTCGATTGACCAAATAGATACAGCAATGACCACCACAGCCACCAATACACTGCCCCGACACGTGGCCGTCATCATGGACGGCAACGGCCGATGGGCGTTGGCACAAGGACTTGACCGTTCGGCAGGCCATGTCGAGGGTGTTGCCACGGTACACCGCATCACGCAGGCAGCCTCGGATATGGGCATCAAGTTCCTGACGCTGTACACTTTCAGTACCGAGAATTGGAATCGTCCGCCCGAGGAAGTGGGCATGCTCATGCATCTGATAGTTACAGCTATTGAGCAAGAAACCCCCGAATTGATACGAAACAACGTGCGCTTGCGTCTTATAGGAGACCGCGGCCGCATTCCGGCATTTGCCATGGAGCGGCTGGACAAGTGTATGGCCGATACAGAAGCGTGCACAGGACTCACGGTTATCCTGGCCATCAGCTACTCATCGCGTTGGGAAATAGCCCGGGCAGCACGACGTATAGCGGTAGATGCCGCTGCCGGGACGCTGGATGCGCCTTCGGTCAACGAGGAAACCATTGGGGCGTATTTGGCCACGGCCCAGTATCCCGATCCGGACATCGTCATACGCACCGGCGGAGACATGCGCTTGAGCAATTTCCTGCTGTGGCAGGCCGCTTATGCCGAGATTTTTGTGACCGATACGTATTGGCCGGCTTTCACCACGGCCGAGTTCAAAGAAATTATACACAAGTATATGCTGCGCGAGCGTCGCTTCGGCCTTACCGGAGAACAGGCCCGCAGGACATCGACAGCACACGACAATATCACTGACGCGGACGCCTTGGACGCCCAAGTCGCAAACATATAACAAGCAACAACATAAGGTATACAGCATCCATACACATATATGCGCAAGATCCTTCTGACACTTCTACTGGCACTGGCTTCCGCTATGGCTTGCCCATCAGCTTCAGGCCGGTCCGCGACCATAAGCACTGACACTATATTCAACCCCACAGTTGTTTTCAGCGCCATGCCGCGCACCTACGAAATTGCTGACATCAAGGTTACCGGAGCACCGGCATATGACGACTTTATAGTCCTCGGATATGCAGGTATCAAGGTAGGCGACCGGCTCGAAATACCCGGCAACGACCTAAGCAATGCTATCAAACGCCTTATGCGACAAGGCCTCTTTGCACAGGCTCGCGTCAAGGTCCTCAAAACCTGTGGTGACAAGGCTTGGCTCGAATTGGAGCTGCGCACACAGCCACGCATTTCCGAAATCAACTATATCGGAATGAAAAAAGGCGAGCGCGAAGACCTTCAAAAGATGCTGCAGCTGATGAAGGGCAACCAAATAACACAAAACATCGTCAATCGCGTTGAACGCATTACGCGTAAATACTTTGCCGACAAGGGCTTCGGAAATGCTAAGGTTGCCGTTACGCTCCACGAAGATCTCAGCAACCGCGACCAGATGATAGTAGATATATCAGTGGATAAGCGTAGCAAGGTCAAGGTACACAAAATCTACATTACCGGCAACAGTGTGTTGTCCTCCAATCAGATACAGCGTGCCATGAAAAAAACCAACGAGAAAAATAAGTTGGTCAACCTCTTCCGCCAAAAGAAATTCGTCGAGCAGGACTACCGCGATGACCTCAATCGTATTATCGAAAAGTATAACGAAAAAGGTTATCGTGATGCTGTCATCGTGAGTGATAGCGTTGTGCCTTATAACGAAAAACTTGTAGACGTCTATATCAATGTTGACGAAGGCAAAAAATACTACATCAAGGATATCAATTGGGTAGGCAATACAGTGTATCCCAATGCCGTACTCAACAGCGTCCTTGGTATGCAGCCCGGAGATGTCTACAACCAAAAGTACATGAACAAGCGACTGAGTGCTGATGATGATGCAGTCAACTCGCTGTACATGGACAACGGATATCTCTTTTTCCAGCTCGTACCTATCGAAAAAGATATTGACGGTGATAGTATTTCGTTGGAAATGCGCGTTATGGAAGGCCCCCAAGCCCGTATCAACAACGTAGTAATCAATGGCAATGATCGTCTTTATGAGAAGGTTGTGCGCCGCGAGTTGCGCGTCAAGCCCGGCGAACTGTTCAGCAAGTCCGACCTTATGCGCTCGTTGCGTGAAATAGCACAAACCGGCCACTTCAACCCCGAAAATATGGCGCCGGACATTCAGCCCAACGAGGAAAACGGCACTGTCGATGTTATTCTCAATCTCGAGTCCAAGGCCAATGACCAAATTGAATTCTCCATGGGCTGGGGACAGACCGGCATTATCGGCAAACTTTCGCTTAAATTTACCAACTTCTCTATTAAAAACCTGCTGCACCCCAGCACATACAAGGGTGTCATCCCACAGGGCGAGGGACAGACCTTCACTATAAGTGCACAGACCAACGCCCGTTACTATCAGGCCTATTCGCTGTCATTCCTTGACCCGTGGTTTGGAGGCAAGCGACCCAATTCGCTACAAGTATCCGCATATTATAGCCGTCAGACCGGTGTCAACTCCTCATACTACAATAGCCAGTGGCAAAATGCCTACAGCTACCTTGGTTCAAGCGGGTATTACGACTACAATTATAACTACCAGAACGCTTACGACCCTAATAAGGTCCTGCAAATGGTAGGCGTAAACATCGGTTTCGGCAAACGTCTCAACTGGCCTGACGACTACTTTACTTTTACCGCCGAATTGGGCTACAACTGGTACTACCTCAAAAACTGGGAATATCTGTATTATATGAACAACGGCACATCCAATGCCATAGTTCTTGGCCTGACACTGGCCCGTTCGTCCATAGACAATCCATTGTATACGCGTAGCGGTTCGTCATTCTCGCTTAACTTACAGTTGACACCTCCCGCATCGCTTTTCTCCGGACATAAAGACTGGGAAAAACTTTCCAAGGAGAATACCACGGCCTCCAAGAAGGAGCTGTACCGCTGGATAGAATACTGGAAACTGCGTTTCAAGTCGCGAACATATACCCCGCTGGCTAATGCCAACGGCACTTGGACTCCAGTATTGATGACACGTGCCGACATAGGCCTGTTGGGTAGCTACAACAAATGGCTTAAAACGCCATTCGAGACCTTCTATGTAGGCGGTGACGGTATGTCCGGTAGTTACACCTATGCCACCGAGACCATAGCTCTGCGCGGATATGACAATGGTCAGTTCACTCCATATCGCAGTGAAGGCTACGCATACACACGTTTCGGAGTCGAACTTCATTTCCCGCTCATGCTTCAGCCTACCACCACAATTTATGCCTTGGCCTTTGCTGAGGCCGGTAACGCCTGGACATCAGTTAAAGACTTCAATCCATTCACGCTCAAACGCAGCGCCGGTGTCGGTGTTCGCATATTCCTGCCGATGGTGGGTATGATGGGTATAGACTGGGCCTACGGCTTTGACAAAGTCTTCGGTGAACGCGGCGGAAGCCACTTCCACTTTATCCTGGGACAAGAATTCTAACGAGACATACGCGTTGCCACTAAACCTTATGGCACATACGGTGTCTAAAAGACATACAAGCAATCAATTCGTAAGACAATGAAACGAACACTCTTGACATTACTCGTAATCGCAGCCGCCACCTTGGGCGCATCTGCGCAGAAGTTTGCACTCATTGATATGGAGTACATCTTAAAAAATGTACCCTCCTACGAGATGGCAAACGAACAACTTAACCAACTGTCACAACGTTGGCAGAAAGAAATCGAAAACAAAAGTAAGGAGGCCGAAAACCTCTATCAATCATACTTGGCAGACAAGGTGTTCCTGACAGAGGAACAGGTCAAGAAACGTGAAGAGGAAATTGTGGCCAAGGAAAAAGAAGTTACCGAACTACGCTACAAGTACTTCGGCCCGCAAGGTGAACTGGAGAAAAAGCGCGAAAGCTTGCTCAAGCCTATACAGGATGATATATACAATGCCGTCAAAAAATTGGCTCAGGAACGCGGCTTTCAGGCGATATTTGATCGTGCATCATCTTCTAACATTATATACGCCTCGCCCCAAATAGACGTCAGCAACGATGTGCTGGCCAAAATGGGTTACGCAACGGCCAAATAGCCTTGGCGCGGACCAACCAATTTTACGGGCCAATCAAATAGATAATTAGTAATAAAAATACTTATAACCACTACAAAACATCATGATTAAAAAAATCGCAATCGCTTTGGCCGCAGTAGCCATTGCCCTTCCCGCTGCCGCCCAAAAGTTCGGTGTGGTAGACGCTAACAGCATTTTTACCGCAATGCCCGAGACAACGGCAGCCAATAATCAGCTCAACGAGGCCAGCAAAAAATACGAGGACGAGTTCAAGAAACTGCAGGACGAGTTCAATAAACAGTTTGGCGAGTACCAGCAGCTGGCTGCCGATACCCCGGCAGCAATCAAGGAACGTCGCGAAAAAGAACTCCAGGAACTTGATCAGAAGATGCAACAGTTCCGTCAGACAGCACAGCAGGATCTGCAGAAACAGCAACAGACCCTCTTGGCTCCCATCGAGACAAAAATCCATGAAGCCATTAAAGCCGTAGGGCAGGAAGGCGGATATACGTTCATTTTTCAACAGGAACTGCCCGTATACGTTGGCGCCGATGTCAAGGATATCACTGCTGATGTTAAGGCCAAATTGGGCGTGAAGTAACACTTCCACATCAAAGGTAATACAGTAGAGCGCTGGCGCCTTAAGGCGTCGGCGCTCTGTCGTTTTGCCGTATCGTTACGGAGCAGATGTTGTCCTCGACGGATTGCTATTGAAGGGTAGGAATGTCGTATATCGGGGTGTCGGGAAAGTGACGCGCGACATATCGTCCGATGAAAGCGCGTGTGTCCTCGGCGATAAGTCGGTCGGTAGAATCCAAGAAGGTGTTGTAGAGCACGCAGTGCAGTTGCAGGCCGCGTGAAGCTATGGCTTCGAACGACAATATTGTGTGGTTGATGGATCCCAGTCGGCTGTTAGTGACCAATGCTACGGGCAGACGTCGCGTGACAGCATAGTCTATGGCCATGAAGTCGTCTGTGATAGGCACCATCAGGCCCCCGGCACCCTCGATGAGCACGATGTCATAGCGTCGTTCAAGCTCAACGCGTGCCGTATCAATGCGGTCCAGAGGAATGGGGCGGTCTCCATCGAGGCGTGCTGCCAGTTGCGCCGATGCCGGGAAGGAATATATCACAGGAGCGGTAAGACCTTCGTCGTCTTCGGGCAGCATCCCGGTGCCGCTGAGACGGCGATGGGCATCGATATCTTCGCTGTGGCCTACATTGCCGGTCTGTATGAATTTTTGGCTGATGGCGCGTATGCCTTTCGATGCATATCGGCGCAGCAGCCATGCGGTGGCGTATGTTTTGCCTGCATCGGTGTCGATGCCGCTTACAAATATACTTGTTCCCATAGTGAAAAAGATGCGTGTGTGTAGTAGTGTCAAATGTTCATCTACGCAATTCGTCGTGTGTTGCGGCGCAGGCCTGCAAAAAAACGAGATTGCGAGTTTATTTGAGTACAAAAGTACTAAAATCCCGCCATTTCCGGCGTCTAAAACAGGGCTGTTTTTCATCGGATTTTGATGTATTAGGATATATTTGTACCTTTGTGTGGTGCAAACGGGCGCTCTCGGGCTCTTGTGACACCCGGCACTATTCGAACAATGACAGACAAAAACACGCATCCAAACAACAAGGTGCAAGGCCTGGCCAAGCGGCTGTGGAAACAGCACCCCATTTTGAGCAACGCAATATTGATGGTTGTTGCCATTCCTGTGATGGTGTACATAGGCCTGCTTTTCGTGGACTTGTGGACACATCATGGAGCCAAGACGGTGGTTCCCAATGTCAAAGATTTGATATATAACGAGGCTATGGCGGTTTTGGACGAGGCCGACTTACAGACGGTCATAGGAGACAGCATCTATGACTTGAGCAAGCGTCCGGGCCAGGTGGTAGATGTCTATCCGAAGCCCGGGGCCGTTGTTAAGCCCGGACGTGAGGTCTATTTGACCATTGTGTCCTTCTCACCACAGCAATTTGTGCTGGATGTGCCCTTGACCGACACCTCGAGCAAGCAAGCCGTGTCCTACCTTAAGTCGCACGGTATACGCAATATACATATGGTCTTGGTGCCAAGTGATTACGAAGATCTTGTGCTGTCCATCAAGGCAGACGGCAAGCCTATCAGACTTGGAGACAAAATACCGGTGACAGCCACCATAGTTCTGGAGGTAGGTAAGGCGGCAAACCCCGTATACGAAACCATAGACGATGCCGTCAATGCCGTATTATCTGATAGTGCCGATACACATAGTTCGGAAGAACCGGAAGAACCGGACGACTCACCCTCGATGTTCGACTGATCCATGGCCGACGTTGATATGGCCGACACCGGAGGCATATTTCGCCCTATAGACGCCTTGGCCGGGAACGCCCCCGGCTTGGAGGATGACGATGTCCTTGACGAAGATATTGACGAGGACGGCGGAGAAGGCGGCGATGCACCAGGCTTGCAGCCGGGCGGAATGTATGAGCATTTCCGTTTTGTAGCTGACAAGGGTCAGCAATTGGTACGCATAGACAAATTTTTGGTGCTGCGCATGGAGCATGCCTCGCGCAATCGTATACAGATGGCTGCCGATGCCGGGTGTATATGGGTCAATGGACGCCCCGTTAAGTCCAATTACCGCATCAAACCTTTGGATGTTGTACAGATAGTCATGGATCGTCCTCGTCACACTTTCGAGATTGTGGCACAGGATATTCCGTTGGATATCGTGTACGAGGATGATGCCGTGCTTGTCGTCAATAAGCCGGCAGGCATGGTTGTGCATCCGGGACACGGCAATTACGACGGCACACTGGTCAATGCCTTGGCATGGCATTTCCGCAACATCCCGGGATACGATGCCTCTGACCCGCGCATGGGGCTTGTACATCGTATTGATAAGGACACCTCGGGACTGTTGGTGGTGGCCAAGACACCCGATGCCAAGACGGCTCTCGGTCGCCAGTTTTTTGCCAAAACCACGCGGCGCGAATACGTGGCCGTGGTATGGGGCGTGCCCTCGCCGCCGGATGGAACTGTAGATACCTACATAGGCCGCAATGTGCGCGATCGCCTACAAATGGCCGTGACTGATGCCGAACATGGCAAGCATGCCGTCACGCATTACCATACCCTTGAAGACCTTGGATATGTCTCGGTGGTGCGTTGTGTCCTCGAAACAGGACGCACGCACCAAATACGTGTACACATGAAACATTTGGGACACCCACTGTTTAATGATGCACGCTATGGGGGCGACCAAATACTGCGTGGACTTCGTTCGGCGTCATACAATCACTTCATTGCTAACTGCATGGAAATATGCCCGAGGCAGGCGCTCCATGCACGTACACTGGGTTTTGTGCATCCGGTGACATTTCAGCCGATGTTCTTCGAGTCGCCCATGCCCGATGATATATCCGCATTGATACAGAAATGGCGAAAGCGCAACATCTCCGGTGAATAATAAGGTTTCGACTCCGATTCATAAATCAATGGTATTTATAATCGCTACAAATATTCATATCTATAAATATACAATTTAAACTGCTCATGATAGTATACTATCGCGATTGACATATTTTTTGTATTTTTGCAAACGGAAACTTACCTGACGGATATGAAGGAAAAGCAACACCTTGAGCAAGAACAGACGATGACGCAGCGGTTGACGCCGCAGCAGGTACAATATGTAAGGATGCTTGAGATGACTGCTCCCGAGATTGAGGAAAAGGTACGCCGAGAGGTCGATGACAATCCGGCGTTGTCTGCCGGTGATCCGGACGAAGGTGCTGAAGGTCATGACGATGCGGTCGCCGGCGAAGACGCCGGCGGCGATGGCGAAGGCTCGAATGAGACTGCTGAAGAGATGCAGCGTGCCGACTATGGTTCGGATGAGGACGTACCTTTTGATGCGCCTGAGATGCCTTACCGCGCCCGCTCGGGTGGCGGCGATTCCTCGTCAACGTTTCCTATAGAGGCCAATGCGGATGTAGCCAGTCAGGCCGATTCGCTATTGGCGCAACTGGCCGAATATACGCTTGATGATAAGGTTCGCCTTGCCGCCACTTACATTATTGGAAATATAGATGCTAATGGACGCATGTCACGGGCTTTAAGCGCCATAGCTTCGGATATCGCGATAGCCGAGGGCGTGGAAGTCTCGGAGGCGGACATGCAACGTGCCTTTGATGTGGTGCGGTCGTTGGACCCGGCGGGCATTGCCGCCACGGATTTGCGCGATTGTCTGTTGCTTCAATTGCAGCGTCGCAAGCCCAAGACCTTTGAGCTGCGTGTGGCTACCGAGATTGTGGACAAGCATTTTGACTTTCTTACGCACAAGCATTACGACCGTCTGAAGGCGCGTCTGCATGTGGATGAGGATGATATGCGTAATGCAATAGATGTCATACGTGGTTTGGATCCCAAGCCCGGAGGAACCAATGCAGGTGAGGCCCCTGATGATCGTTTGGAGCATATCACGCCCGATTTCACTGTCGAGTACTTGGGCGGAGGACGTTTCAGCGTTTCGCTCAACCAACGTTTACCGGCCTTGGCTTTGGAGCAGTCCTTTGTGGCGTCTGTGCCATCGATGCCGGCCGATGCGCCTAAGATGTCGCGTGCCGATGCGAGGCGCCGCGATGCGGCATTGTTCGTGCGCCGTAAGGTGGAAGACGCCAATACATTTATCTCTATGGTTCAGCGGCGCAATGATACGTTGCTGCGAGTGATGCGCACCATAGTGTCTTTGCAGCAGCCCTTCTTTGCCGCCGGTGGCGATGAGCGCCTGATACGTCCTATGATACTCAAAGATATAGGTGGAATTACCGGTATGGACCTCAGCGTAATATCGCGTGCGTGTGCAGGCAAGTACGTGGCCACGGCGCGTGGCGTATGGGCGCTGAAGATGTTCTTTAACGAACGGCCTATCGAAGACTCTGACACCTCGACGATACAGGTATTGGAAACCATGCGCTCGATTATTTCGGGCGAAGACCACAAGGCTCCGCTGAGCGATCGTCGTATTTGTGAACTCATGGCCGAACGTGGGGTGCCCATAGCACGTCGTACGGTGGCCAAGTATCGCGAGCGATTGGATATTCCGGTGGCACGGTTACGCAAGAAGCCTTGACGCGGCAGCGGAGCCTGCATGGAGTGTATAGACGATAATAGCAATTATTCTTGTGACAACGAAAAATTCTGACATATAACATACAATGGAACAGACATCGACACCCAACCGTGAACAGGCCCCGACCTCCGGCCGCGAGACGCAGAAGTCCGAGGACGCCGAGGTTGTCGGCGTGCCGCTTTCCCTGAGCCGTGCAGCACGCTATGTTTCGGCGGTATTCTCGCCGTTGCTCATTCCGACATACGCCGTGGCCATGGCCATGTGGATTACACCGCTGAATACAACTCCCGAAAATGTTCGCTTCGTGGCGTGCGTGCTCGTGCTGTTTATTACCGGCGGCATACCCATGGCAATGCTGTTGACGCTGCTACGATTGGGACGCATCACCGATGTTGACATCAGCGACAGACGTCAGCGCACGCTGCCTACGCTGCTTATTTCGCTGTGCTATGTGGCTGCGGGGCTGTACATATGGCGTATAAGTGCGCCGTGGTGGATGATTATGTTTTTTGCCGCGGCTTTTGTTGTGGCTATGGTGTGCATTGCCATATCACGGTGGTGGAAAATCAGCGGCCATGCTACTGCCATCGGCGGTGTCTTGGGCATGGTTATATGGCTTGTGCTGTCGGGATTGACCGACATCGACCCCATGCCGTGGGTCACCGGTATGGTGATTGTAGCAGGCATCGTGGGTACGGCTCGCGTCATCCTTGGAGCACACGACACTTTGCAGGTATTGGCCGGATGGGTGCTGGGTGCGTTGGCCACCTATCTCATGCTTGGTATACCCGCCCCCGACGCAGTAGTGATATATCCTATTTGACAACTATATAAAGTGAATTATGCAACCGCTTATTAGTATCATCATGGGGAGCACCAGTGACCTTCCCGTAGTCAGCAAGGCTGCGGCTTTCCTTGACAGTATGTGCATACCCTTCGAGATGCACGCCTTGAGTGCCCATCGCACACCGCATCAAGTGGAGCGATTTGCCTCAGAAGCACGCTCTCGCGGCATCAAGGTTATTATTGCCGCCGCCGGCATGGCTGCTGCCTTGCCCGGCGTTATTGCGGCGCTTACGCCCGTACCTGTCATCGGGGTGCCCATTCGGTCGAGTTTGGAAGGCCGTGATGCTCTATTGTCGATTGTGCAAATGCCGCCGGGTATACCTGTCGCAACTGTCGGCATCGATGGAGCGCAGAATGCCGCTATCTTGGCCACGCAAATACTGGCGCTGTCGGATGCAGACATAGCCGATCGGTTAGATCAATGGCGCAGTTCGCTGGCTCAGAAAATAGTTAAGGCCAGTGCCGATTTGGCAGCAATCAACACATACAAATACAAGACCAATTGATATGACTCGCAATATACAGCCGATATATTACCACCGCCGTTCCACTCATAAGGTTTGCATAGGCGATGGCGGTGTCGTTGTGGGCGGCAAATCTCCTATACTGGTGCAGACGATGACAGACACGCCCACATTGGATATTGAGGCTAGTGCTGCGCAGGTGTTACGTTTGGCGCGAGCCGGTGCCGGATTGGTGCGCCTGACAGCGCAGACCGCCCATCACGCTGCCGCCCTGGGCGATATACGTCAACAGCTGGACCTCGCAGGATGTCATGTGCCGCTGTGCGCGGATATACATTTCAACCCAAATGCGGCCTTCGAGGCGGCCAAGCATGTAGAGAAAGTGCGCATAAATCCCGGCAATTTTGCCGATCCGGGACGTACTTTTGCCAAATTGGAATATACTGACGAGGAGTACGCGGCCGAGCAGCAACGCATAGCCGAGCGGCTGCGTCCGCTGCTGGCGTTGTGCCGCGAGCGTAAGGTCGCCTTGCGTCTTGGTGTCAACCACGGATCGCTTTCGGATCGCATCATGTCTCGCTATGGCGATACACCCGAGGGAATGGCCGAGAGCGCCATGGAATATCTGCGCATCTGTTGTGCCGAAAATTTTGAAGATGTAGTCGTCAGCATAAAGGCCTCCAATGTGGTGGTGATGACGCATACCGTACGCTTGTTGGTGGACGCCATGGATGCCGAAGGTATGGATTTCCCGCTACACCTTGGTGTAACTGAAGCCGGCGACGGCGAGGATGCACGTGTCAAAAGCGCGGCCGGCATAGGGTCGCTGCTTGCCGATGGTATAGGTGATACCGTGCGTGTGTCATTGAGCGAACCACCCGAATGTGAAATCCCGGTGGCGCACATACTGCTTGCGCATACGGACGCAGTGGCATGCCGCAATGCCGTAATGGGATCGAGTGCACTGTACGATTTTGGCGCTTGCGGACTTGAGCCTGTGACCGGAAATATATATGTTCATGGTGTGGACGACCCCAAGAATGCGCCGTCGACAGTATTGTCGGCCTGCGATGCTATAGAGTGGCGTCGCCGTTTGGCCGAGTATATAAACAAAGGGAACAGAGAACCGGTAATGGCTCGGCTGAATTATTCGATGTCATTGCGTGGTACGGCTTTGGCTGTTGCCGTGGCAGCCGATTTAGGCGCGTTGTTGCTCAACCCGCTGCCGCTACTGACCGGTATACAGGTTACGGCTCCCGGAGCAAGTGTTTCAGAGCTCTCGCGATTGTTACTGTCGGTGATGCAGGCATGTCGCCGCCGCATCACGCACACCGAGTACATTGCATGTCCCGGGTGTGGTCGCACACTCTTTGACTTGCGTGACACCTTGGAACGTGTTCGCCGCGCCACTTCGCATTTGACCGGGCTCAAGATTGCCGTCATGGGATGCGTGGTCAATGGCCCCGGCGAAATGGCCGATGCCGATTATGGGTATGTAGGTGCTGCCGCCGGACATATTTCATTATATCGTCATCGTGAGTGCGTCCGCCGCAACATTCCGCAGTCCGAGGCCGTACAAGCCTTGATACAACTCATCACGGAATGCGGTGACTGGAAAGAACCGAATTAAAGTGGAGTAGGGTTCTAAAGATTAAAAAAACTATAAAGTCCTTAATTTACAACGTTCACCCATAAGGTTATATTCGTTATCTCTACTTTTACGATAATTTACAAATAAATATGGTCGAACCTACATACCATACCCTTGATAACGGCCTGCGCATTGTGCATCTGCACCTTAAAGGCTGTGCCGTAGGACATTGTGGTTTTGTTGTCAATGCCGGCAGTCGTGACGAGGATCTCGTTGCCGGCGAAGGCGGATTGGCGCACTTTGTGGAGCATACCATATTCAAAGGCACGCGTCGCCGTCGTTCGTGGCATATCATCAATCGTATGGAAGCTGTGGGTGGCGAGTTGAATGCTTTCACCACAAAAGAAGACACCGTTGTATACTCGTCCTTTCCGCATGGCAATACACGCCGTGCGTTGGATTTGCTTGTAGATCTGGTGACGGCTTCGCAGTTTCCTGATGCTGAGCTTGAACGCGAACGCGAAGTTGTGCGCGACGAGATTGCCTCTTATCTGGATGTACCCGCCGAAGCCGTTTTTGATGATTTCGAGGATATGGTTTATGCCGGCACTCCTTTGGGCCACAATATCTTGGGTACGGATGCCGGGGTGGGGGCTCTCGGTAGTGGCGATTGCCGACGATGGTTGGCACGTCATTACACGGTATCGCATATGGCACTGTTTTATGCCGGGCCGGACACGGCCGAGGCTTTTGTGCGTCTGGCTGCCCGGATGTGTTCCACTATGCCTGTGGACGACCCTTTACCTCCTACCTGTACACAGAAAGAGTTGCCCGATTTTGATGTTTCGGTACATGACGAGGTTCGCACTATAGGCAGCCACCAGGCTCATGTCGTGATAGGATGTGCTTTGCCGGTGCGCAATAGACGAAGCAAGGTGTCTATGGCGTTATTGGCCAATATATTGGGCGGACCCGGCATGAATTCGCGGTTGAATGTGCTGTTACGCGAACGCCGCGGATTGGTGTATAGTGTCGAAGCTGCTACAACGCATTTTCGTGATAGTTCGATGTTTACGGTCTATTTTGGGTGCGATCACGAAGACCGTCGCCGTTGCCACGACATCGTGTGTCGTACCATAGAGGCGGCAGCTGCTACGCCTATGACTGCAAGGGCTTTTGACGGGGCGCGTCGTCAGTATCTGGGACAGATATTGCTGGCAGATGACAATACTTCGGAGCGGATAATATCGCTTGCACGTGCAATGATACACCATGACGAGGCTCAAGGAGGAACCCCGCGCCCAATGACGCGTGCCGAACTGTCTGCGCTGATGTCAACGCTCACACCGGGCGACATCCAAGAAGTGGCAGCTGCTTTAGCGCCACGGCTGATTTCTTTGGCACTGGTGTAATGTGCTTCTTAAGGGACGAAAGTTCTTAAAGAGCCATAGCCCTAATACTATTCATAAACTGTTATTCCCCCAAGTCTTTAATTGTTGGGTCGATTTTTCGTGCAACAATAATCAGCGGGTAATAAGTGAGAGTGTAAGAGCCGTCTTCGTGACGTGGATAGTGACGCAGTATGCGCCGTGCCATAGTTACGGCATCGGTGCCGTGTGCCAGCGCGTTGACGCCGGTACGGCGTAAGTGTTCGAGTACATCACGTGTGCTGTCCATGGTTATGGTGACCACCGAGGGTTGGCATATTATGGGCTCGAGCGCGGAAGGCAGCATGGCACGCCATTCGTTGGCCGTGGGAAGGTGTCGGTCCAATTTAGGACAGGTCTCGAGCAGTTCGGGAAGATTGCCGCGTACAAAAGTAGAGAATGCAATGTATCCGCCGGGAAGAAGCACTCGTGCACATTGTTCAAGGAACGATGTGGGCGAGTTGAACCATTGTATGGTCGATGACGAGAGAATAAAATATGCTGAGCGTGGCTGGCGGCGACGTATGGCCACTTCGGCATCGCAGCAGCGCGAGACAGCGTTGTCGTAATAGGCGGCGGCGTCCGTATGGGCGATGTCCCACAGTTCGATTTGCGATGCGGGGGCGCATTCATCGGCATACAGGCGCGTGAGAGTGCCTGTGCCGCAGCCTATTTCGAGGATATCGCCGCATAAGGCGTCCACAGCGGCAGCGTTTTTGAGAATCTTATAGAGTGCTTGCGCGATTTTTTGCTGTACTTGTACCGAGGCTTCATTGTATGTTTCGGTAGCTGCGGCAAAGCGCGTGGCCATGGTGTCCTTGTCGACGATATAATCGTCGATGATAGATTGCATGTCGGGCAGGTGGGCGTCTTCTGTGATTACCGTGGGTGCTTTGTCGCGCCATGCACGCATTTGGTTGGCCGGCGGAAAAATGCGGTCGTGGCGACCTATGATTGCCAAGTCCCAGCGGCATACTTGTGGGGCATGGAATATGGTATGTGTCTCCAGTGCATAGAGTTCGTCGCGCAGCGAGGAGATGTCACGTCGTGGCGCCACTTCGCGGAAGGCTGAGTAGTGTCCGGCGTCCAGACACATACGCCGGTGGAACTTGCGTAGGTTGCCGGCATTGAGCCCCTCGGCTGTGCCGCGATATATTTCGACAGGAATGCCGAGGGTGTCGCTTATCGGGTCGGGAGTGCCACCAACGGCTATGGACTTGGTGATGCGAGGCAAAATCTCGTGTATGGTCACCGAGGCGGCAAAGACCCCCATGGACCAGGCCACGAGACATATCTCATCGTAGGACGCCACCACAGACCAGTCGAAAGTGAGCTGACGGTAATCCCATACGATGATGATGTCGTAGCCGTGTCTGCGCATATGTCGAAAGACGCGCCAATCCATGCCCCATCCGGCGTATATTAGGATGAGGCGGTTGTTGTTTTCGCGGCTTATGAATTTGTATCGCATCGTGATAGTGGCTTTGTTGTGGTGCGGATGGATGGTGCTACATTGGTAGAACAATGTGCAGGTCGTTGCCCCCAAGCTGGTTTTGGTAGATTTCGTGCACGCTGGTGTTGATGTGTATGCACGCCGAGGACAGTTGCCCCAAACGGTTGATTAGGTCTTGGTTTTTTGTGGCTGTGCGCAGAAAACGTAGCAGCAGTGCCGTGTCGCGTACCCATGTTGTCTCGCCCAACTCTTTGAGCGTGTTATAGCTGTCGGCAGGGTCTTCATTGGCCACGAGCACGTCCATTATATTTCCCAGTCGGTCGATGGAAGCCTGGCAAAGCATGACCATGTGAGCCATAGCGTTGTCATCGAAATCAGTACGACCAAGGCGCACTGCGGCAGCATAATCATCGAGTGTGCGTGCATCGTAGTGCGGCGGCCGGGCCAGTATCTGCTGTGGGGTGGGCGGAACGCTGTCGCGGTCGTCACGGTCATTGCCGCCCGTGCACAGGCTTGCCGTAACCGCGACAATGGCGGCTACGGCAAGCACTATGGCGAGTGTCGCGACGAGTCTTTTGCGCTGTCGCGTGATCATTCGCTTATGAGGTCGTGGCCTGTCATATCGGCAGGCTGGGCCAGACCCATGATATGGAGGATGCTGGGAGCTACGTCCGCCAATATGCCGTCTTTAACCTTGGCCTTGGTGTCGGAAGTGACATATACAAAGGGCACGGGGTTGAGCGAGTGTGCCGTATTGGGAGTGCCGTCGGCGTTGACTGCGTGGTCAGCATTGCCGTGGTCGGCAATAATAATGGCTTCGTAGTCATTGGCTTTGGCAGCTTCTATGACGTCATGCACGCATTTGTCTATAGTCTCTACGGCCTTCTGTATTGCGGCGTATACGCCAGTATGGCCTACCATGTCGCCGTTGGCGAAGTTGACGACGATAAAGTCGTATTTGCCTGTATTGATGGCTGCTACAAGCTTTTCGCTGACTTCTGGGGCGCTCATCTCCGGCTTGAGGTCGTAGGTGGCTACTTTGGGAGATGGTACCAAGATGCGGTCTTCGCCGTCGAAAGGCTGCTCGCGTCCGCCGTTGAAGAAGAAAGTGACGTGCGCGTATTTCTCGGTCTCGGCAATGTGCAACTGCTTCTTGCCTTGCTTGGAGAGGTATTCGGCCAATGTGTCGGGTACGTCCTTTTTGTCAAAGAGGATGTGCACACCTTTGAAGGATGCATCGTAAGGAGTCATGCAGTAGTACTGAAGTCCGGCAATGGTGTGCATGCCTTGTTCGGGCATGTCCTGCTGTGTAAGTACGGTGGTAAGCTCCTTGGCGCGGTCGTTGCGATAGTTGAAGAATATGACAACATCGCCTTCCTTGATAGTGCCGTCGAAGGTGCTGTTGTTGATGGGCTTGACAAATTCGTCGGTGACATCGGCATCATAGCTGTCCTGCATGGCTTTGACCATATCTGTGGCTTGTACGCCCGTGCCCTGTATAAGCAGGTCGTAGGCTTCCTTGACGCGATTCCAGCGTTTGTCGCGATCCATAGCGTAAAAACGGCCGATGATACTGGCAATCTTTACCGGGCCTCCGGCGCAGTGCTCCTGTATAGTCTTGATGTATGATATGCCGGAGTGAGGGTCGGTGTCGCGTCCGTCCATGAAGCAGTGCAAGTAAGCCTTTTCGAGACCGTATTCCTTGGCTATATCGCACAGAGCCAGGATGTGATTCAACGATGAATGTACGCCTCCGGTGCTGGTGAGACCCATAAGGTGCAGCGCGTGTCCTGTCTGCTTTGCGTAGGAATAGGCATTTTTGATTTCAGGGTTGTCCATAATGGAGCCATCGGCGATGGCGCGGTTGATTTTTACCAAATCTTGATAAACGATGCGTCCGGCGCCGATGTTGAGGTGACCAACTTCGCTGTTACCCATCTGTCCGTCAGGAAGTCCGACGTTTTCGCCCGAAGCCTGAAGTTTGGAGTGGGGATATTTTTGAATGAGGCTGTCCCAATAAGGCTTGGAAGTCTCGTATATAGCGTTGCTGTGGTCGTGGGGACCGATGCCCCAGCCGTCCAAAATCATCAGTAGTGCTTTCTTTGCCATAGTCTTTTGATGAATGTCGTGTGTTGTTATATTTTCGGTGTGTTTTCGAGAGAGTGCCCCGTTGACTGTAAGTCCGTTTGGGCACTACAAAGGTACGAATATATAGCCATACTTGCAAAAGTTGTGCCACGTGACAGGTCTTATGTAATCTCGGTCGGTTTGATGCTGACGCGTAAGACGTCGGTACGAATTTTCTGCCGGCGTTGCGTATATGCCGGCAGTGAATATTGAATACTTGCTAATATGGGCAAATGTGCGTGTACAGACTTATGCGCGTCTTGTAGTGGATTTCACTTCTTGGGGCGTATTTCGTTGGCTGTGATTTCGTATGGTATTGCGGTGATTATATGGCTGAGAATTTCGGATCGATCAAGCCGATAGATTTTCAGGGCTGATGATACGGGGTAAGCCGCGAAGGTGGCATCCACTACGGCAAAGTATAATTCAAAACTGTTTATGGCATGTTTTACGCCGATGTAATAACGTGTTATGCCGGCATAAGTGCGCGGCAGCAACTTGAACCCCCATCCTTTGGAATCGCGCACAATGGCGACCATGCATTTGCGCGTTATGCTTGGCGTAGAATGTTGTCCGTTTTTCGTATTAGCCGTATTCCCGGATGTTTCGGGTTGGCTGTCGTCATTGGCTTTCGGGTCGTAGGATATGGAGACATTGCGCTTGTGCGCGGCGTTGATGCTGCTCATAAGTGTGCGGTACAGCGGTCCGTGGTGCGAGGCATCGGCCAAATTGTGCAGATTGATAAACAGGTGTATCATCTCGTGTATGACTGTGTCTTCGGCCTGTTTGCGCGTGAGATTGTGTGCGGTGCTGAAACAGAGATAAAAGTCGTCATCGGCGTGTCGCCCCTGACGATGTATATTGCCGTTGCGAGGTGCGCATTTGCCGACAAAAGTGTGCGCCGTACTCAGTCGCAACGGAACCTTGGGCAAGCGTCCGCCGAATAGTTGCAGGTTGAACCTATCGTAAGTCTGTTCTATGAATTCGAGTGTAAAATGCATTGGTCGTCTATGTGTCTGCTTATTGATTGCTGCCTATGAGCACACTTGTGTAGTACGACATCGGCCACGATAAGCCCTCCGGCAGGTGTACGGGGCGTTGCGGCAGCATCCTAAGTGTTCAAAAGATTGGACACAAGTATGATGATTATGCAGGCCGGTGCGAGGATGCGTATAGCGAAGATGACTATCGGAACCATCATAGAATGACGTGCCCTGCCATGACTCAGCTGGTCGCGCATCAATCCCTTGGGTGCAAACCATCCGATGTATATGCATGTAATCAGTGCCACCACGGGAAGCATAATGTAAGATGTGAGGCTGTCTAAAAAGCTGAAGATGCTCTGTCCCATTATGTGTATCCATGACAGCGAGCCAAAGGACATGGCGCATATCGCAGCGCACGCGGCTATGGGTAGCAGTGTCACCAATACTGCAGTTGAGCGCTTGGTGTTGTATCGATGTTGGATATATGCAATGGGGACTTCGGCAAGTGACACTGTGGATGTGAGTGCGGCTATGAGAAGCAGCGCAAAGAATGCTATGCTCCACAATTGTGTGCCCGGCATATGGGTGAACATTTCGGGAAGCGTGACAAATACAAGGGTTGTGCCTGAAACGTCTCTATCGGACAAACCGAAGGAAGTGAGTGCCGGGAAGATAATCAAGCCCATAAGTATTGCCACCAGCAGTGTGCTGATGCATACTGTTACCGAGGTGCGGGTCAGGTTGGTGTCTTTAGGGAAATATGAGGCGTAGGTCACCAGAATGCCCATACCCAAACTCAATGAGAAGAAAGCTTGCCCCATGGCGCTGACGACCACTGAGGGTGTGATCTTGGAGAAGTCCGGCGATAGGAAGAATTTGACTCCTTGACCCGCACCGTCCAGTGTCAGTGTATAACAGCAGAATACGGCCAACAGCAAAAATAGGATGGGCATAGTGATTGTAGACAGGCGTTCGATGCCTTTTTGCACTCCGCCGAGGAGTATGGCAATGTTTATTCCCACCATCAGCACGGCATTGACTACGGGCATAAAATCCGTATATACATAGTTGTGCATGACTTCGGTAAAAGCCTCATTGGCATTGTCGTGCAACCTCAGGTTGCCGTAGAGGTCGCCGGTAATCGAATTTAGCAGATACTCAAGTGTCCATCCGCCCACGACCATGTAAAACATCATAATGAGCGTGGCCGCAATTACGGCCAGCAGCCCTCCGTAATGCCATTTGCCGTAAGGCGACAATGCTTTGTACGATCCGATGGCATCGCTGCCTCCGCCGCGACCCAATGCAAACTCGGCCAGCATAACCGGGATTCCAAGCACGAGTATACATAATACGTATATAAGCAGAAATGCTGCGCCTCCGCCGGCCTGAGTCTCGGCCGGGAAACGCCATACCGTACCCAGTCCCACAGCCGAACCGACAGTGGCGGCTACGAGACCTATCTTTGAGGCAAATTGTTGTTGTGCCATGTGGTGCTTTTGAAGAAGCTTTTGACGGGATGAGATGTGTCTTGTGGACTATAAAACTTTTAGTCCATTCCAAACTTTATGTCTCTTGGGATGTGGCTCGTAATGCGCCGTGCTCCTATGGGCTAACTATGCTGGTAGAGGTAGCGCTTGATGGAGCGCTTGGGGGTTTTTTCGAACTCCTCGTACATCACGGAGGTATCCGATATGTGACTGTATGCAGGCAGTTCGTGGTTGAGCTGCTCGACATTTTGTCGCATAAGGTCTTCAATCTGCGGCATGGTCATACCCTGCTGTGTGGCATTTTCTATGTCGGGGTATATCAGTGCTTGCAGACGTCCGCCGCCACTGTCTACCACCAGACATTCGCAGACGTATGGCATATTGCTTAGGCGCTGTTCTATTTCCTCGGGATAGATGTTTTGACCGCTGGGACCGAGTATCATGTTCTTGTCGCGTCCGCGTATATATATGTATCCATCGGCATCCACGGTGCAGATGTCCCCGGTGTTCATCCATCCGTCTTGCATGACGGCTTTGGTAGCTTCGGGATTATTGTAGTAGCCTTTCATAACGTTGGCTCCTCGAACCCACAGCACTCCGGGCACTTTGGCAGGGTCTGGTGAGTCAACGCGCATTTCCATCCGGTCGACAATGCGCCCGCATGATTGTGGACGTGACTCCTCCCATGGTGCGTATGCTATCAGTGGTGCACACTCGGTCATTCCGTAGCCCACGGTGAATGGGAAGTGTATGCGTCGCAGGAATGTCTCGACGTCCTTGTTGAGGCCGGCGCCGCCGATAACCATCTCTTGGAGGTTTCCGCCGAAGGTTTGGGTGAGTTTCTCTTTGATTTTACCCAGCAGGACATCGTCTACAAAAGGCATTTTCAGCATCAGTTTCATCATGGGTTTGTCCAACAACGGGAATACTCGCGTCTTGATGATTTTTTCGATTATCAAAGGCACGGCCACTATCAGCTTGGGCTTGACCGTGGCGAAGGCTTCCATAATGATGCGTGGTGAGGGTGTGCGTGTCAAGAAGTATATGTGGCAGCCCTTGACAAAGGGGTGCAGGAATTCGACCATCATTCCGAACATGTGTGCCAAAGGCAGCATGCTCACCAACGGGTCGCCCGGCAGCAGGAATTCCAAATGATCCAGCGTATACTGAATATTAGACCACATATTGTATTCGGTGATCATTACGCCCTTTGAAAATCCCATAGATCCTGATGTGTAGTTGATGAAAATTACATCATCCGGGTCGCGCGGCTCATATACGGCGTCTTCTGGCGTAAAGCGTTCGGGATATTTGTGCCCGAACAGTTCGTTGAGGTGTCGGCGAGCCTCGGAAATGCGTTCGTCTCGCGACACCAGCAGCGAGTAGTCGTCTATAAGGAATATGGCTTGTAGGGCGGGCATGGCATCGGCATCGATGTTTTCCCAGTTGTTTTGTCCTATGAAGAGCAAGCGTGCTTCCGAATGGTTGACGAGATGTTGTATCGTGTCAGCCTTGAAGTCGTTGAGTATGGGTACGGCGATGGCACCATATGTCAGTGTAGCCAGGACGGCCGTGGCCCACTGGCTACTGTTGCGTCCGCAGAAGGCGATTTTGTCGCCGTGTCGTATGCCGGCGTTTTCGAAGAGGATGTGTAGCTTGGCTATCTTGCGCGCCACTGCGCGATATTGCAGCGACGTGCCGTTGAAATCGGTGAGTGCCAGCCCTTCCCAGTTTTCGCGTATGGCTTGTTGGATGTAGGCGTTGAGTGAAGTCAGTTTCTTGTCCATGGTCCTATGTGTATGGATTATTGGGTGCTTGGGAGAGAGCATCGAATGCAAATTTACAAATTAGCCGCATAATTACAAACATTTTGGATGCTGTTTTTTCTGAAAAAAGTGTAACTTTGTCGGCGAAGCCCTTTCGATGGTATATAATATATGAATGTAACACATTAAATAACAAAAGGATAATGAGAAATGTATTTTTTTTATCGCTGACGGCTTTGGCTGCAGCCACGACCGTATATGCCGGCGACTATAAAGTGACTGTGCCCTTAGGCGCGGATGATGAAGGCGCTATGGCCTACTTAGTCAATTATGACACCGGTGTCAATATCGACAGCGTATTGGTCGAAGACACCACCGCAGTCTTCTGCGGGCGTGTGGATGTCCCTATACTTGCGCGCGTCATCGTAGATGGCGATCGTCGCGGCCAGTTCATACTCGAGGATGGTACTTATACCTTCCGTCGCGGCGAGGTGGTGCAGACGCCCTTCAATCTCAAGGAAGCCGAAATAGCTGAATACATACGAGATGCAAGTCAACGTCTGCGTGCCACCAAAGACGAAGACGAGCAGAAGAGAATATACAAGGCGGTTACGGCTCACTTGGATTCGGTAATGCGTGCAAATATAGATAATATCATCGGTTATACGCTGTTTCTTGATCAGGCATACGAAATGGAGCCTTCCGAGGTTGAGGATTTGGTCGAGCAGCACCCTTCGATGAAGCAGTACAAGCGTGTACGCAAACTCCTTGATGCCAATCGCGCCAAGGCCGAGACGCAGCCTGGCGGAATGTTCCGCGATTTCGAAATCTCGTATGACGGCGTTACCCATCGTCTGAGTGACGTTGTAGGACACGGAGGGTATGTCTTAGTGGACTTTTGGGCCAGTTGGTGCGGACCGTGCATACGTCAAACAGCCGTCATCAAAGACTTGTACAACGAGTTTAAGGATAAGGGCTTGCGCGTGCTTGGTGTGGCTGTATGGGATGAACCTGACAACACCCGCAAGGCAATCAAAGACCACGACCTGCCGTGGGAATGCTGGCTCAACGGCCAAACCATACCTACAGATGTCTACGGCATTTCGGGTATACCGTGTATAATACTTTTCGGGCCGGACGGAAAAATACTGTCGCGAGACAAGCAGGACGATGACCTCAAGGCCGATGTGCGCGCCGCCCTTCAAGCAGCGCATTGATGGCGGCGGGGGCTGTCAGTGCTGCCACGACAATGCCGACAATGTCGGCTATCAAGTCGTAAACATCTGAAGTGCGGCCCATGCCCAAGGCGCCTTGCGCCCATTCGTCCACGGCCGAGAATACGGCCATGCACAGACATATAACAATTACCACGCCGGGGGTCAGCATGTGCTGGCGTCCGGCGTTGCTTTTGCGTAAATTCCAGCGTCCACCGCGACGCCAATCAAACATAAAGGCTCCGGCCAGGCCTCCCATCATTACTGCGTGCATCACTTTGTCCAGCCCATCGAAGGGAGGCACGTCCAGGTCGGGCAAGGGTTGCGGCGCTAAGGTCAACCACAAAACAGCTGCCAATGTCACCATGCTTGGCCAATATCGGCGCAAGATTTTCATTGTTCGGATGTCTTTTGTTTTGATGTATCATCTTTCTTGGTGGCTCGGCGTGGATTAGCCGGAAACCATCCGCGATGAACACGTTTCACCTGCTCATTGACTTCGTGGATGCTCCATAGGCAGCTGAAAGCCGTGACTCCCAGGAATATGGACGCTATGGCGTCGTCTACGTATATGCATAATCCGAGCAGAATGATGCCTGCACCCAGAAACCACCAACGTATTTTGCGTCCCACGTAGTACTCTCCCTTGATTACTAACGGATGGAACAATCCGATAATGAGGAATGTAGCAAGACCTACGGCCAATCCGGCAATGTGGTATTGCGTCAAAAATTCAGTCATTTGATGTGTGTCTTATTTTAAGATGTTATCTTGCTAAAGTGCCCATAATCGACAAAATGGGTATTATGGGGGTTGGCTCGTCAGACATGTACTTCGGACAGGTCAATGAGCTTGTTGAGAATGGCGAAGATGGCTAATGCCGCCGTCGAGTGTATCTGCAATTTGTTGTTGATGTTGCGGCGATGGGTGGTCACGGTATGTATCGAAAGGAAAAGTTTGTCCGCAATCTCTTTATTGGACATTCCGCGTGTGACGCAGCGTACAATTTCTTTTTCGCGTTCGGTGAGAATGTCTCCCGTGGGTGTCGGCGTCTTGCTTTCGACATTGCTTGTCGGTTCGGCACGCTTCGTCACTTCCTGTTCTAAAGTTTGCACCGCCGGGACAAATATGCGGTCCTCGACCATGCAGTGTCCCAGTAGGTCCTGTTCGCAGATGATGATATCAAAGAGCGCCGAATTAAGCGAATCTACACGTGCCCCGCTCCCGGCATAATGGCATATAAATATGTCCTTGAGCTCGTTAAGCTTGGATGCTATGGGCCGATGTACATGTTCGAAGTCGGAGATGTGGTATCCGCCGGGGTTAATGCCCTTGATGAGGTGGTCCACATAATTGAATACATGGCTGTTTTCGTACTCCATGTGTCGGCGCACCTCCTCGACATATCCGTCATAGAAACGCAGGATTAAAAAACCCACGTTGGCCGGATCCGAGCAATCTATGGATGCTATAAGTTTGCGCCGTATTTCCGGAAGGATGAAGTCCAAAAAATACGTGTGTGCATTTTTTAAGTATTTTACCAGTGATGGCAACGATATTTCAAAGCGCTCGTAAGGCCTGTCGCTTAGGAAATTGGCGACGGCAAGGAATGTCGAGGTGTCCACTCCGTTGTCGGCGCAAACTTGTGCCACCGTCTTTGTTCCGAATCCAAGAGCTATTTCGAAGCGGCTCAATGCCATCAGCAACAGGTTGTTCTCGGCAATGAGCTTGCGCATAGGTTCTTGCGGAGTGTATGGTTCCAATGAGCCGTATGCTGTGTGTTTGGTTGTTCCGAACATTGTATTTGCTTGTCTTTATCGTTTTGTTTGATGCAAAGTTACTAATTAATTTCCAATTGGGAATGTGCGGAGTCGTGGGTGATAATCCGTTTTCCTTTCGCAAATTCAAATAGATTTTGTACCTTTGCGGCATCAGGGGTGCTGAGCCTTCGGGTTCGGCTGAGATGATACCCTCATAACCTGTTGGCGGATAATGCCGTCCGGGGGGTATGAACGATGTACGAGCCAAAGTGCACAGCCCCTTGTGTATTTGTGGGGACGGATAGTGTCCCGTAGTCCGGAGATGCTCCGGGAATACATGTGCAATAAATTGGCTCTATGCAAGATACATACAATCATATTTCACAATCCACCGAGCGTTGCGGCTCTGTCGCGATGCCGTGCGGTGTATATATAGGCCAAGACGGCAGGCATCGTCCTACGGTTCTCTCTGTGGCCGGTAGTGATAGTATAGGCGGCGCCGGCATACAAGCGGACATTAAGGCGTGCATGGCCTTGGGCGTATTTGCCATGACTGTAATCACTGCCGTCACTGCCCAAAACACCGTGGGCGTGCGGTCATACGTAAATATAGGTGCCGAGTCGGTATATGCCCAGCTTAATGCCGTCTTCGATGATGTACGTCCCGATGCAGTCAAGATCGGCATGGTTCCCGATGGCCCTACCGCTGCAGTTATAGCCGAGGTGCTGGCTCGGCGCTATAATGGTCCTGTGGTGCTCGATCCGGTAGCTGTAGCAACCAGTGGCGACCGCCTCTGCGATGATAGTGCCGCTGCAGAGATGGTGCATCGGCTTTTCCACATGGCTACAGTGGTGACGCCCAATATACCCGAGGCGCACATACTCACCGGCATGGACATTGCAACGCGGGCTGATATGGAGGCTGCCGCCCGTGACATCATCCGTCGCTACAGCTGTCGGGCGGTACTCCTTAAAGGAGGACATTTGGTGGACGCAACATCGGAGCATCCGGCAGAAAACGCGACCGGATGTACGATGGACATCCTGGTGGAGGCCGCCGATACCCCGGCGCGTGTATTCCAAGGTCCGGTTGTGCGCACGCCCAATACCCATGGTACGGGCTGCACGCTGTCCTCGGCTATAGCGGCATACCTTTCGCGAGGATATGCCTTGGAAGAGGCTGTCGCACGGGCTAAAGCGTGGCTCACCGATGTCTTGCGTGCCGGTGCCGACTGTCATTTCGGCCATGGTCACGGCCCGGCTCTCCTCGTTTGGAATCCACCGACAGAAGATTAAAAGTTCTAAAGACCCTAAGGACCTTAAGGACTCTAAAGGCCCTAATTGCCGTTCATTCAAAATAAAACACCATACAAAATATGACCATTATCATCAACAGTAAATCATACAATGTGACCATGGGCGCCACTCTGGCCGAGGCACTGCAAAGCGTACTCGGCACCATTGAGGGTATGGCTGCCGCCGTCAACGGAATTGTAGTACCACGCGGAACTTGGGCCACGCATGTTCTCAATGAAGGTGATGACATCATACTTATCAAAGCCGCCTATGGGGGTTGACATGCCAAATACGAGCGAAAGCATGCCGCTGAAGCTCATAGTTATTACTCCCGAGGCTGTTGTGGCCGACGAGGCGCACGTTCTGACGTCTATACTCGAGCTTGACGACAGTCTGCGTGTGCACCTGCGTCATCCGCAGGCCGTAGACGCCGATATTTCGGCCATCGTAGACGGTATTCCGCGTGCGCTGTGGAATCGTATCAGCATTCATGGGCACAATGCCGTGGCTGCCGCTCATGCCGGCATAGGCGTACACCTGTCCTCCTCGACTTTGGCCGATGGTGGAGCATTGCCGCAGTGTGTCGTCCTGTCCGGTAGCTGCCATACGGCGGCTGAGGTCGCGGCGGCTCCCGCAGCGTTGTCTTACGTGACGCTGTCGCCTGTATTCGATTCCATATCCAAGCAGGGATATGCGGCTGCGATTAATGGCTCCGACCCTGCTGTGCGCTTGTGTCTTTCGGCGCGAAGTGTTATTGCCTTGGGTGGAATGACGCCTGAGCGTTTGAATGATGTTGCAGCCGCCGGTTTTGCAGGCGCCGCCTTCTTGGGCTATGTCTGGGAGGGAGACGATGTGCAGGAGCGATGCCGCCGCATCGTTGCCGCTGCTCGCAAAGTCCGTAGGAGGGTACTCGAACGCACGCCCTCTCTTGTGCATTTGGTTACTGATGGAGCGGATGTCACGGACACAGTGGAGCAGGTGCGTCAGGCCGTCTCGGGCGGATGTAGCTGGGTGCAGGTGCGTATGAAGAATGCCGATGCGACTGAACGTGATGCGGCGCTGCTGTCGTTGCGAGACTTTTGTCACAGCCATGGTGCTACCCTTATCGTAGATGATGATGTGCAGGCTGTACGCCGTACCGTCATCGATGGGGTACACCTCGGGCGCAATGATATGGATCCGACAGAAGCTCGCGCCATTCTCGGGCCTGCACCGCTGATAGGTGCCACCGTAAATTGTGCCGCCGATGCCGAGCGTTTGGTTGGTAAACCTATAGACTATATCGGCTTAGGCCCATGGCGTTTTACTACCACCAAGCGCCGTTTGGCCGATCCTCTTGGCGCTCAAGGTACGCGTGACCTCGTACGGCACATACGCGACTTGGGTATACGCGTACCTATACTTGCTATAGGAGGTATCACCTGCGAGGACATCCCGGCGGTATTAGCATCCGGAGTTGACGGTATTGCCGTCAGCTCGGCAATTTGCCGTGCCGCCGACCCGGCTGCTGCCGCAAGTCGCTTTATACAAACCTTTGCCGCGACAAGGCCAACGTGATGCGCAACGCATACGACAGACAATACTTGCAATATTTACAATATAGGACAAACAACACATACACAATAATATGGAAGATAAACAACTGACAATCGGCGGAAGGCAATTTGCTTCGCGCCTATTTGTAGGTACAGGCAAATTTGCCTCGTCCGAAATCATGCACCGCGCCATCGAGGCCTCGGGTACGCAGATGGTTACCGTGGCGATGAAACGTGTCAATATGGCCTCTGATGCCACCGATGACATGCTTTCGGCTATAGATCGTGATAGAATACAGCTGCTACCAAATACTTCGGGCGTGCGTGATGCACGCGAGGCTGTTGTGGCTGCACGCCTCAGCCGCGAAGTTTTCGGCACTCCTTTTATCAAGTTGGAGATTCACCCCGATCCCAAGTATCTTATGCCTGACCCCATGGAGACCCTTGCCGCCACCGAGACTTTGGCCAAGGAAGGATTTGTGGTACTGCCGTATGTGCAGGCTGACCCTGTGCTGTGCAAGCGCCTCGAAGAGGCCGGCGCAGCCGCAGTGATGCCATTGGGCGCGCCCATTGGTACCAATAAAGGGTTGCTGACGCGCGACTTCCTCGAGATTATCATCGAGCAGGCTTCCGTACCGGTGGTCGTGGATGCGGGACTTGGCTTGCCCTCGCATGCTGCCGCAGCCATGGAAATGGGCGCTGATGCGGTGCTGGTCAATACGGCAATAGCAGTAGCTTCTGATCCCATAGCCATGGCTCGCGCTTTCGCCGATGCGGTCGATGCCGGACGGCGCGGACGCCTCGCCGGTCCGGCCGGCACCTTTCGCCATGCCGTTGCCACCAGTCCTCTCACAGCATTCCTCAACGACTAATTAAACCCTATAATATTTATAATGGACATTATAGCCGTTATAGCCAAACCACAATAAGCCAATATTCCGATTTATGAAAGTATCAGATATCGCGGTGTCTTCATATCCCAAAAGCACTAAAATATACGTTCCCGGGACGCTGTTCCCGGACATCCGCGTGGCTATGCGCCGCGTCAGCCAATATCCCACCGTCACAATCGAGGACGGCAAACGCATCGAGCACCCAAACGAGGACATCACACTCTATGACACCAGCGGCGTGTACACCGACCCGAACGTGCCAAAGGACATAAAGAAAGGTGTGCCGCGTTTGCGTCAATCCTGGATAGAGCGCCGCGGCGATACCGTGGCTCTGGATGGAGTTACAAGTGCCTATGGACAGCGACGCTTGGCCGACCATAGTCTCGATGACATACGTTTTCCACGAGCCATGGCTCCGCGAGTGGCCGCTGAAGGTCGCCGCGTCACCCAGATGCATTATGCGCGCAAGGGTATAATCACACCTGAGATGGAATATGTCGCCATCCGTGAAAATCTGGACAATGCCGAGCGAGGCATCGAGTCGTACATCACTCCCGAATTTGTGCGTGACGAGATTGCCGCCGGACGAGCCCTCATTCCGGCCAATATCAACCACCCTGAGGCTGAGCCCATGATTATCGGCAGCGCCTTCAGTGTCAAGATCAACGCCAATATAGGTAATTCGGCGCTTTCTTCGGGCATAGCCGAGGAAATAGACAAGGCTATGTGGAGTTGTTACTGGGGCGGCGATACGCTTATGGATCTCAGCACCGGCGACAATATTCACGAGACGCGCGAGTGGATTATACGCAATTCGCCCGTGCCCGTAGGCACAGTGCCCATATATCAGGCACTCGAAAAAGTCAATGGGGATGTGCAACGCCTTACCTGGGACATTTATCGCGACACGCTTATCGAGCAATGCGAGCAGGGTGTGGACTATTTTACCATACATGCCGGGGTGCTGCGCGAGCATGCCTCCCTAATCAAGGACCGCCTCACCGGATGTGTTTCGCGCGGCGGATCCATCATGACGCAGTGGACGGTGTTGCATGATAGCGAAAGCTTCCTATATACGCATTTTGATGAGATATGCGAGATCCTTAATCGCTATGACGTGGCCATATCCCTTGGCGATGGTATGCGCCCCGGAAGCATACACGATGCCAACGACCGAGCTCAGTTCCTCGAATTGGACGTCTTGGGGCAGCTGTGCGCCAAGGCGTGGGAACACGATGTGCAGGTGATGATTGAAGGCCCCGGGCACGTACCCATGCAGAAGATACGCGAAAATATGGACCGTGAAATCGATAAGTGCCACGGCGCACCGTTCTATACGCTTGGCCCGTTGACGACGGACATTGCTCCCGGTTATGACCATATTACCAGTGCCATAGGCGGTGCTGCCATCGGTGCCATGGGCACTGCCATGCTGTGCTACGTCACGCCTAAAGAGCATCTGTCGCTGCCTGATCTTGAGGATGTGCGCATGGGCGTTATTACTTACAAATTGGCTGCACATGCAGCCGACTTGGCCAAGGGATTTCCGGGTGCGCAGGTGCGCGACAATGCCCTGAGCAAGGCCCGCTTCGAATTCCGTTGGAAGGATCAGTTCAATCTGTCGCTTGACCCCGAGCGCGCACGCGACATATATGTCAAGGCGCGCCGCGATGCGCCCGATGCAGACGACAAGTTCTGTACCATGTGCGGTCCTAACTTCTGCGCTATGCGCATATCTCAAAATGTCAATCAAGAATGTAGTAAATAAGAGGTGTTACGTCTAAGGCTTAAGGGGTTGTAGAGTCCTTAAGGTCCTTAAAGACCTTAAAGACCCTAAGGTCCTTAGAAACTCTAAGACATTCCCCTCAGAATAACAGAATAATACATTTATGTCCAAAGAAATTATATCGCCGGACGACAACCACGGTTTTGCCGACATCATCGACCGATACGGCTGGGATGACACCACCAAGCGTGCCTACACAGTCACGGCTTCGATGGTGGAGGCGGCTCTTGCTGTGGCCGCCGCCGATCAGCGCCGCTTGACTCCGGACGAGTTCATGGCGCTGATTTCGCCGGCTGCCGCTCCATATATCGAAGACATGGCCGCTCTGGCACAGCGCTTCACCCTCGAAAAATTCGGCCGCACCATCTCGATGTACATTCCCATGTACGTCTCTAATGCCTGCGCCAATGCCTGCGTATATTGCGGCTTCAATCATGCCAACCCCATGGCACGCACCATACTCACCATGGAACAGGTGGAAGCCGAATGTCGCGCCATACGCCGTCTTGGGCCTTTTGAAAACCTGCTGATAGTTTCGGGCGAATTCCCGGCGTTGTGCGGCACCGAATACTTCGAGAATGTGTTGCATACCTGCCGCCCGTACTTTCACAACCTCACTATTGAGGTGCAACCCATGCGTCAGTCGCAGTACGAGCGCTTGGTCGATGCCGGACTTAACGGCGTGGTATGTTTCCAAGAAACTTATCACCGAGACGGATATTCCAAATACCATCCACGTGGTATGAAATCCATATACTCGTGGCGTCTCAATGGGTATGACCGCATGGGTCGTGCCGGTGTGCATAAAATTGGTATGGGTGTCCTCATCGGCCTTGAGGAATGGCGCACGGATGTCATTATGATGGCTCGCCACTTGCGCTACTTGCAAAACAAGTACTGGCGCACGCGCTATAGTGTCAATTTTCCCCGCATGTGCCCCAGCGAAAGCGGGTTCCAGCCCAATGTGGTCATCTCGGACCGCGAATTGGCTCAATTGACTATGGCCTTCCGCATCTTCGACCACGATGTAGATATCTCGTATTCGACACGCGAGAGTCCACGCTTCCGCGACAATATGATGCGTCTGGGTGTAACATCCATGAGCGCCGGCAGCCAGACCGAGCCGGGTGGATACGCCACTTCGCCCGAAGCACTCGAGCAATTCCACGTCACTGACGAACGCAGCCCCCATGCCGTGGCCGAGGCTATACGCCGCAACGGCTACGAACCGGTGTGGAAGGACTGGGATGCCGTGTTCGACAATGATCATACTCACTGAGAAATAGGACTTTTCAGGCTTTTAGAGACTCTATGGTCCTTAGGGCCCTTAGGGTCCTTAAAGTCCTTAAAGTCCCTAAAGTCTCTAAAGTCTCTAAAGTTCCTAAAGTCCCTAATATAAATCATCATAAGACAATGACCGATACATATTTTACAGATGATATGGCCGAGCGCCATTCGCGCACTATGGCCGTGGACGATATAGGACTCGAAGGAATCCAACGTCTGGTCGGCGCCATGGTGGGCATCGTAGGTGCCGGGGCTTTGGGAGGTGCCGTGGCTGTGGCACTTACCGCCGCCGGTGTGGGACGCTTGCGTATTATCGATTTCGATTGTGTGGAACTCTCCAACTTGCCGCGACAAACAGCTTATACTACCGGCGATGTAGGTCGCCCCAAAGTCGAAGCCTTGGCGGATCGTCTGATGGCGCTAAATCCGTCCGTGGCTGCGGATACACGCTTCGAGCGTCTCGGTGCGGACAACGTGTCTTCATTTGTGCAAGGTTGTGATGTCGTGGTCGATTGTACCGACAACGGCGCCACTATGACCATGGTGGCCGATGCGACACGTGCCGCATCCATACCGTGTGTGCTGGGAGGCGTGGCCGGACGACAAGCCCAAGTTATGTCCTTCAGTCATGCCGCCGGCCCTGCTTCGGTTTCCTATCGTGACATCTTCGGAGACGGAAGTCGCGGACGAGCTCCCCGAGGTATCTTTCCCCCCGCGCCGGCAACCGTGGCCGCTTTGCAAAGTGCCCGCGCCCTGGACATGCTGCTACATACAGACCGGGAAAGCCATCCCACAGTCCTTGTGCTCGATATCGACCTGGCCACTCTCCGATGCCGACGTTTGACGCTCTGAGCTTCAGTATACATCGCCGGCGGCAACGGAGTAGGGCGTGATGTTGCAACAGGTCGTCTTATACAGTGCATCTGCGGAGTGTGCGCAACGTTGTCGATACCGGTCTCTTATTTATAGGTTTACATTTGTATAATGTTACATTATTAGCAAAATGGCTCGCTTTGACTATGCTTGCGTCTTAAATTGTGTGAAATTATAAAGTTTTATTATATTTTTTTGTCCAATATATAAATAACTTTTACTTTTGTATGTGAAAAGCGTTCGAGGGATTTCAAACCAATCTCGTCGGACACGTTCTATTACTCCTCTCCGACCTCTCCTTACTTCTTCGGCAGCTGTCTCTATGCTATGCCTATTACAAATAATCCGAAGTGAAACAAACCTAATAGAAACCTTGCAATTCTTTAGAGTAGAACAATGATCCTAAAAATGAAGAAGTTCATGGCCTTGGCTTTGGCCATGGCACTTTCGGCCATAGGCAGTGTTGTCTCCTACGCCGACAGTACTCCCAAGCAGGAATTCCGTGCCGCTTGGTTCACACCTGTCAATACAGGATGGCCTGTGTCCGCAAATCGAGGAAATGTCACTGCGTTAAAAAACGAGATTATCAACAGGTTAAATCAAGTCAAAGCTGCCGGCCTCAATGCTGTCTGCGTCCATGTGCGCCCTTTTGCAGATCGTCTGTACAATAACACAAAATATACGCATAACGGAACGCTGTACGCCGTGTACGAGCCCGTAAGCCATTATGCTTCAGGAACTCGAGGCAACTCATGCTCAATCGACTTGTTGCAGACTTGGATTGACGAAGGCCACAAACGTGGCATCGAGGTACACGCGTGGGTCAATCCTCTGCGTTGGTGTACTCCCTCGGGAAATTGGTCAAAAGGCGACAATCCGTCGTATTCCACAAGTTCTGATAATGCAGTGAAGGACTGGATGATTACGGCATATCAAAGCAATAATACGACCAAGTTCGTCTTTAATCCCGCCAGCGGCAAGACACAGGCACGTCTGAGAAACGTGTGTGCCGTACTGACCGGCGCGTATGACATCGATGGTATCGTCTTTGACGACTACTTCTATCCGGACGGTATAGCCGAGGATTCAAGCGCCGATGACTGGAGTGACTACCAGTCGTATAAGAATAATGGCGGAACAATGAGCATCGGCGACTGGCGTCGCGACAACGTCAATAAGCTGATGGAGATGTCCTATAACATCATCCACGACATCAAACCATACGTGCGATTCGGTATCGCTCCGGCAGGTGCTGCATTCAATGGAGTGAAAGAGTCTGACGGGCTTCCGGCTCCGTACGGACACACTTATGAAGGCCTGGTCTGCAAAGCCGGTGACTGGCAATACAGCACAATATATGCCGACCCGATAGCGTGGATACGCAGCAAACATGTGGACTACCTTGCTCCGCAGCTCTATTGGACCAATTCGCATAGCACCAACCCCTACGGCCCGATGATTGACTGGTATAGTATTGCCGCCAAGAAATTCGGACGTCATATCTTCGGCGCTTTGTCTATCACGTTCCTTGAAAAAGGCAACAATACCTCCAATTACGATGAAGTCATCCGTCAGGTCAACCAGACGCGAGCCACCACGCGCGACAATTTCCCCGGCGAGATGTTCTATAGCAGCCGTTCGATGTTCGGTCCGACTTGTAGTGGCCTTGACTCCTACCTCAAACAGAAGGTATATCAGTATCCGGCATCGGTGCCGGCCATGACGTGGTACAATGCTCCCGACTTGGGTAAGGTGACCAATGTCAAGCTTAGCGGAACCACTCTTTCGTGGACAGGCAAGAGCAACAGCCGTTACATAGTGTATGCCGTGCCTCTGGGTACAAATGCAATACAGGCAGCGTCTACCGAGCACAACGGATTGCGTGCCGAGTATATCGTGGACATCACTTACTCGACAAGCGCCACTATTCCCTCGAACAAAACTTCGGGCTACTGGCACGGCGTGGCCGCCCTCGACCGCTATGGCAATGAATGGGCCATGGGAGCTACCTCCAATATGCCTCCGTCCGAGACGCTCAAGGCTGTGACGCTGACCTCGCCGGCAGCCGGCGAAAGAGTTTCGATAGGGTGTACTTTCGGGTGGAATGACCCGGCTTCAGCCACAAGCTATGACTTGCAGATAAGTAAGGACAAGAACTTTGCAATCGGAGTGTCCACTTACAATGTCAATACTACATCCTGTTATGTAGACCTGACAACGCTTTCCACCTCTTCCACCTATTATTGGCGCGTAATCAGCCATAAGGGCGGTTACATCGATGGGACGTCCGAAGTGCGTTCGTTTTACATTCCCGCTCCCGAGACACTGTCTTCCGTGACGCTTACCTCGCCGGCAGACGGTGCCCGTGCTGCGACATCGCAGACGTTCACTTGGGATGATCCCACGGGTGTCAATTCCTACGAATTACAGATTTCTACCGACAAAAACTTCGGAGGCAATGTCTCCAAATACACCACCTCCGCCACATCTTATACCATAGATATGACGGCGCTCAATTCGTCCACCACATACTATTGGCGCGTGATTAGCCGCAAAAAAGGCTATCTTGATGGTGTCAGCGCAGTCCGTTCGGTATACAATCCGGGACCTGAACAACTGACCCCCGTGACACTTGTAAGTCCCACAGCCGGCGAGCAGGCCACATCCGACAACGTCACTTTTGTATGGAGAGACAATGTCGCCTCAGACAGCTATACTTTGCAGATTTGCGGCAATACCGATTTCGGCACCGGAACCAAGGAATACAATACCACAGCCAAGTCGTATACAGTGAACACCGGAGGTCTCAATTATTCGACTCCGTACTATTGGCGCGTCATCAATCATCGCTCCGGATATTACAAGGACGGTATCTCGGCCGTGCGCAACTTCATCACCAAGGAAGAGCCTTCGTGTATCAAGCCGCGTCTCGATTGGCCCGAAGACGGAGCAACGCTCAATGACGACATTGTATTTGTATGCAGCGACAATAATGACGACAAGGCTGTCCTCGAGATTGCCACCGACCTCAATTTCTCCAATATCGTGTTTACCGGTACCACCGGATGGCACAAGGAGTATCCCTGTCTGCAATACACCGTTCCGGCCGAGGTTCTCGGCGCAAACGGCACCTTCTTCTGGCGTGTCCGCGTCAGCACCGCCGGGCTCAAGGACGCTGTCAGCGATGTGCGCAAGTTGATTATGGGCAACGGTGTCAACCCCGACTACGGCAACTACACTCCGCGCCGCGAAATGATTGAATATCCCACGGTGACTCCGTATAACGGCAGCAATACGACCCAAATGACACTCACCAACCTATGGATACGCAATGCATCCAACAACAATCCCGGCCTAAGCGAAACACTATGCCGCGGTATGGTGGCACGTGCCGATAAGAATGGTGACCAGGGTGGCAGAGATGTCGTATATATTTCGGCACGAACCGCTAATAGTGGCTCGGCATCTTCATCGCTGATGCGTTTTGATGCTTCCAACGGTAACCAGTTGTCGACACTTAATCTCACTTTCGATAACACCTTCTCAACAGCTTATTTCCCTACTAACGGCGTTCTTGTAGACGCTGACGGACAGGTGCTTGTACACAATATGGCTGCAAGTAATGCTAATAAACTGACTGTAGGCATTGTAAATCTCAGCAATGGTCAAGTTACAACGTATTTCAGTCAAACAGCAGATCCCAATATTCGCATAGACCACATAGACGTATATGGCACGGTTTCCAATAGCGGAACATATTATGTCTTAGCTGCTAATGGATCCAATGCTATAAGATGGAAGGTTACTAATGGCAACGTTACAAGGGAATCTATGTCAATCAATGCGATAGGCGCCGCCGGACGCGTTGTATTTACCGGTCGTCCCGACCGATTCTATGTAACCGGAACAGAAAGTGTGCCCAAATTGTACAGTTGGGGCAATAGCACGCCTTTGGCGACTCTTTTTGGCGATAAATTCTGTGGAGGTATGGCATATTTCACCCATGACGGATACTCGTTCATGGCCATTGCCACCCATGACAATACGAAAGGAGCCAAATGGACTATATGTTCCGGTGTAGATTTTACTGCTTCCGGTAGCCGTTCGGAACACTGGGTTGTACCTACGCAGGGTATGGGTAATTCGGACCACCATTGGTCTGCAAGTGGCGGCAGTGGCGACCCGACGATGCCTGTGAGTGTGCTACAACGAGACTCCTATGAGGACGGTGTTCATACACTCAACAACGCTGCTTCGGCTCAAAATACGAGATTATTTGTTTACAGCTCGGGTGACGGCCTTGCGGCATATTCGATGACGCGTCGCATCGTCACGGGCGTGGAAGATGTCGTCTCTGATGGAGCCGATGCCGATGATTCCGAGACGGAATACTACAACCTGCAAGGTATCCGCGTACATCAGCCTCTTGCCCCCGGCATTTATATACGCCGTCAAGGTAACGTAGTCACCAAGGTGACACGCTGAGGCCGCAGGTGCATGAATAAAGCCACGGGGTCGACATCGCAGGGTGTCGGCCCCGTGTGCGTGATACTCGTTCGATGACGACTGTTTCGGTGCTCGGATATGGATGGTATGGTTTTTGCTTGATTGAAACCAATTCACATTGCTCGCGAATACGATGACACAATATAATACGGACAATACGACAGAACAGAATATGCAAGGTGTAGAGGCCAAGGCCTCAGTGCTTGTGTTCCCACGACAGGGAATAGAGCGCAAGATTGGTTTTGACGCAGTGCGCGCCATGGTGGTCGGACGATGCAGCTCGCCGCAGGCACGCACATTGGCTCTCGAGACTATGCAGTGGAGTGCCGACGCCGGCGAGGTGCGCTGCCGTTTGGCACGTGTGGCCGAGATGGTGAAGGCCTTGACCGGTGATGACATCCTCGACCTCGGCTCTGTCGAAGATTTGCAACGACCGCTTAAAAGCATCTCTGTTCCCGGGACATTTGTCGAGGCATCCGAATTGCTGACCCTGCTCAAAGCCTTGAGGCAAGCTATGCGTGTTCGCTCGTGGCTTGACAAAACCGAAAACAGTGGTGCGGCTGTATATCCGCATTTGCGCGACATCGCCGCCGACATGGATACCGCTCCGGAGGTGCAGCGTGTCATAGCTTCGCTCGTAGATGACCTCGGACAGGTGCGCGACAATGCATCCGCTGCCCTTGCCGATATACGTCGCGAGATGTCAACCATACAACGGCGCATGGCATCGGCTATGCGCCGCGTACTGGGCGAAGCCGTTGCCCAAGGATGGGTACAGCCGGATACCGCCCCGGCCATGCGTGACGGTCGTCTTGTGCTGCCTGTCGCGCCTATGAACAAACGCATGGTGCAGGGTATCGTACACGACGAGAGCGCCACGGGCAAGACCGTCTATATCGAGCCGGCCGCCGTAGTTGAGTTGGGCAACCGCGGACGCCAATTGCAGCTTGAAGAAAGGCGTGAAGTCGTGCGCTTGCTGGTGGCTGCTGCCGATAGCATTCGTCCGCATCTTGATGCACTCCTCGACCTTAACGACCGACTCGGCCTCCTCGATTTCATTGCGGCTAAGGCACGTGTGGCCATAGACACTGAGGCTGCCATGCCGAGGCTGTCCGACCGCCCCTGCTTAAATCTGCAACAGGCGCGGCATCCGGCACTCGAGACGGCGCTGCATCGCCATGGTCGCGCGATTGTTCCGTTGGACATCACTCTTGACCATGATAAGGGTCGTATACTTGTTATTTCCGGTCCTAATGCCGGCGGCAAGTCCATAGCGCTGAAAACCGTGGCTGTCGAGCAATATATGCTGCAATGCGGAATGTTGCCGACGGTGTCCGCCGATTCGGATATGGGCGTGATGAAGCGCCTGATGGTGGACATCGGGGACGACCAATCCATGGATGACGACCTGAGTACTTACAGCTCGCACCTGCTGGCGATGAAATATATGCTGGAACATTCCGGAGATGCCGACCTCTTCCTTATAGATGAATTCGGCTCGGGAACAGAGCCGCAGATAGGAGGCGCAATAGCCCAGGCGCTATTAATGCGCTTCAATGCCGCCGGGATGTGGGGCGTGGTCACCACCCATTACCAAAATCTCAAGACTCTTGCCTCCGAAGTTCCCGGATTAATTAACGGGTCAATGCTCTACGACCGCCAGCGTATGCAGCCGTTGTTCCGTCTCGATATAGGACATCCCGGCAGCTCGTTTGCTATCGAAATTGCTCGCAAGACCGGATTGCCTTCCGATGTCATTGATGATGCCTGTGCCATCGTGGGTAGCGACTATGTCAATTTGGACAAGTACCTGCTGGACATAGCACGCGACAAGCGTTACTGGGCCAATAAACGCGAGGACATTCGTCGACGTCATAAACATCTTGAGGAAGTCATCGACCGTTACGAGACCAAGCAGCAAGACCTTGACAGCCGCAGTCGTGCCATATTGGACGAGGCGCGGCAGGAAGGCCTGCGCATCGTCAGCGAGAGCAATGCGGCTGTGGAGCGTACTATACGCGACATACGTGAGGCTCAGGCCGAACGCGATCGTACGCAACAGGCACGCGAGCGTCTGCGCCAACAGCGTCGCGCCCTCGAAGACAAGGCTGCCGAACAGCCGGTCGAGCGTGCCCCAAAATCAACCAATAAGGCCAAAACATCTGTGCCAAAGGCCGCAGTGTCGTCCAAGGTTGAGCCTGTGCGTACAATAGAGCCCGGTGTATATGTATTGCTTGACAATCAGGGACAGCCCGGCCGCGTCATCTCGCTTGAGGGCAAGAAAGCCATGGTGGCCTTTGGCGCATTGAAGATGGATGTTCCGGTGGCACGGTTGACGCCTACTATGCGTCGTCCCGAAAAGGGTGGGGCATCGCAGGCTGCGTCCTTTGTCTCCGTGTCCACGGGCGAGGATATACGCCGTCGTCAATTGTCCTTCAATCCGGAGATAGACCTTCGCGGCTTCCGTGCCGACGAGGCTTTACAAGCCGTGATGCACTTTATAGATGACGCTGTGCAGTTCAGCGCCGGACGCGTGCGCATCCTGCACGGCACCGGTACGGGTGCGCTGCGTACCGCAATACGGCAGTATCTTGATACAGTCTCGGCGGTAAGGTCCTATGCCGACGAGGATGTCCGCTTCGGCGGTGCCGGCATCACTGTCGTCAATCTGGGGTAATCCGGGAGAGAATAGTGGGAATAATAAGAATAATGGGAGCAGTGGCATAGGTCCAATTACTCCCATTATTTCTATAATTT